>Ga0209199_1001541_pt1 | contig 27274 bp, 29 predicted proteins | sample COGITO_mtgs_1105_7_FD_184805 | JGI IMG/M metagenome (GOLD analysis project Ga0209199, IMG submission 184805) | Pelagic marine microbial communities from North Sea - COGITO_mtgs_110523 (SPAdes) (version 2) | ecosystem: Environmental > Aquatic > Marine > Epipelagic ...
AACTTATTAATTTTAGAAACAAATTATTTGTGCCATTTTTAGTATCATCATCAAACTTTTTAGATAAATAACTTTAATTGAATTTATAATTTGAGGCTATATGCTTAATAGCCTCAACATAACCTTGAATATTACCACAATCAAAACGTTTACCATTTAAGAGTACTGTCTCAACCCTATTATTTTCTGCCTGCTTGTTGATAGAATCTGCAAGCTGAATTTCTCCTCCAACACCTTTGGACTGATTTCTTAATATATCAAAAATATCAGGTGTAAGGATATATCGACCAATACTGGCTAGGTTTGAAGGTGCATTTTCAAAGTTTGGTTTCTCTATTAGACCTGTGACCAATCCTGTTTTATTATTTGGCACAATGACACCATATTTTGATATGTCAGGGCCATCAACTTTCATGACACTCAATTGAGACTTACCAGTTTTTTCATATCCACTGATAAGATCTGACGTAATACCATTACCACTGTATGTTAAAAAATCATCGGCTAAGAGCAATGCAAACGGCTCATTGCCCACAACTCGCTCAGCGCAAAGGACTGCATGGCCAAGCCCTAATTGCTCTTTTTGCCTAACAAAAACACACTCTACACCTTCTGGTAAAATATTTTTGACCATGTCAGCCATTTCATTTTTACCTTTTGCGCGCAACGCCAATTCAAGTTCATTATTTCCATCAAAGTGATCTTCAATTGCACGTTTGTTACGACCAGTAATGAATATTAATGTATCCAAACCTGCAGCAATAGCTTCTTCAGCAGCATATTGTATAAGTGGCTTATCTATGATGGGTAAAAGCTCTTTAGGCATTGCCTTGGTCGCAGGCAAAAACCTTGTTCCTAACCCTGCTACTGGAAAAACTGCTTTTCGAACCTTCGATTTCATTTTAATTAATCCTTTACTTGAGAAGTAACCTTATTAAAAAATTTAATAAGATTTTAGATTTTCCAGTATAATTATCATATCCAATAAACAAATTGTTAATAATTATAATTGCACATATCTTTAGCTTATCGGAACCCTCAAACCCCTAATATTGCGCCTATTTCTACTTAGCCGCAAATGAGGTTGATCAACGCCTGCGCTTTCCTTTGACACCGTGGGTCTATACACCCCGGCGGATTTCATCGCTTCGTAGAGTTAATAAGCTAATGGGGTTTGAGGATCAGACACAGACCGAGGACGTCTAACTTGCAGTGCGCCGACTAAAACGCTCGAATTGCCTGGAGCAGAAGCAGGCCACCGGGATTAACCACGACATCCTTATTAAAATGATTGCCGCCCAACCCGACACACTCACGGGCACGCACATCCGCGCCCTATTCTCGGTCAGCTACGACTTCCTGACGCAACGATCCGAACTCGTCGCAATTCAGATTGACGGCCTGAAGTTTACGCCAGATGGCGCGTTGAAAGGGATGATTAGAAATAGTAAACCGACCAATACGGGATGGGTCGGCTTGTGTTCGGCTCCGAGAGGAGTGCAAAGCTCATCAGGAAGTGACTGAGGCTAAAGCCTAAAGAAATTCAGCCCATCTTCTGCGCCATTAACCATGGGAAGTGTGGGGACCGCGCTATATGCGACCGCAATGTAAACGACATCATTAAGCGCGGTGTCGTGAAAATTAAGTGATGCGAGAGGCCCAGAAACTTGGCGGTTTTAGGGAATTCGCTACGCGTGGGCGCCGCTCAGGATTTATTGATAAAGAGGTACGAACACGCAGCGATTATGCGCGCCGGCGGCTGGTCGGACCCGGGCACAGTCTCAAGATACTTGCGGTTTTCGCAACATAATACTTGGCATAAATAACTATATATGGCCTTTTGCAATCAAATATCTATCCACCGCGTTTTTCCAGCTTGGAATATTTCCAACCGCAGCACTTATCTTTGCATTGTCCAAGACACTATAAGCTGGCCGAATAGCCAACGAGCCAAATTCAACAGCACTACAAGGTAGAACCTTACATTTGCATTGTAACTTCTCTGAAACGTAAAGTGCTAGCTCAAACCAACTACAACTACCACTGTTCACCGCATGATATATCCCAGATGATACATTTGATTCAATACTTTTGCAAATTATGGCCGCTACATCTTCAGTGAAAGTTGGACTCATTACCTGATCAGATACAACTGATATAGTTTCGCGATGATTAAATAATTGGATTATTGTTTCGATAAAGTTACCACCTTTTCCACTAGAGCCACTGACACCAAATAATGAAGCAACCCTGAAAATATATGTTCGTTGATTGAACATTCTAGCAAACTGCTCCCCTAAAGCCTTGCTTGCACCATAAATATTTACAGGAGCACATGCCATATTTTCAGGTATTGGTTCATTGTACCTATCCCCACCAAAAACGTAATCGGTACTTACATGGTAGAACTTTGCATTCTTAGAATTAGAAATTTCAGACATTATCTTCACTGCTTTTGCATTCACAGAAAAGGCTGCGTCTGTATTTTCTTCAATATCATCAGTTTTGTGAACACTTGTACAATTAATTAAGATATCGAAATCTAATGCAGATAGACAATGTTCTAATTTTGCAAAGTCGGTCACATCTAATTCATCACGCGTGAAACCAAGATTTTCCAAACAAAATTCATTGTACTGTAAGAAATCGAAAATATCCGAGCCTAACTGCCCATTTTTACCAAGCAATAGAATTTTCATATGTTTAGCATTCCGTCATACATTTCTGTTTTTTGAATTATCTTTTGCCACTCAACTAAGTTCTTATACCAATTCAGTGTAATGGTTTTATCATGCATTTGAAGCGTACCATCTTCAAGTCTTTGTAATATTTCTTGAGCGCCGTTTTCCGCAGTAAACTTTGCGTTGAAACCTAATTTTTCAATCTTATCAAAGTTAACCCTATAGCTACGATGATCTGGATCGCCATACCACTCCTGAACCACGTCTTTACCAACTACACTTGCAACTTTTTCTGCAAGATCTTTCAGTCGATAGTTATTTTCTTTTGAACCAACATTGAAAATTTCGCCGTTTATTAAATTTGGATCCGCTGTTAGCATGAGGAGTTGCGCGTCTGCAGTGTCGCTCACATGAACCATAGGACGCCATTGGTTTCCATCCCGCATCAGGGGAAGTTTACGCGTAAACCAAGCTCCATGCGTCATTCCATTAATGGCTAAATCAAAACGCATACGAGGACTATAGCCATAAACAGTAGACTGTCGTAGGACCACAACTACAAACTCCTCGCTAGCTAACGGGAGGACCCCTTGTTCAGCTTGTAAATTAGCTTTAGCGTATGTCGTAAGAGGGTTCGTTGGACTATTTTCATCTGCAATGACGCTGTCCTCCAAAAAACCATAGATCGAGCATGACGACGGTAATATGTAACGTTGCACACCGTTAGCTTTAGCTAAGTGTGCCGTTCTAATTCTAGAGTCTCGATTGATCTCGTATGTTACATCCCCGAATAACTCACCTGATGGATCATTAGAGATCGCGACTAAATCTATAACAGCATCAACACCTTCAAAAATGTTTTGTGGCAACCGGCGCGTATCATCTCGCACTATTGCAAGATTAGGGTGAGGCGGCAACAGCTCTTCACCAAAGAAATACCTATCAACAGCAGTAACGTTGAAGCCCTTTTCTAACAGCTTAGGAATTAACGTTGTGCCAATATATCCACCAGCGCCAGTTACCATAATATTATTCACTGTTTCACCTCATAAGTAAAAGGAGTGCTAATTTCATTAAATAAGGGTTGATTTTGATCTTTTTTGGAAATCACTACGCTGGCTTCATCGACTCCCCAGTCAATAGCTAAATCAGGGTCGTTCCATTTTATCCCAAAATCAAAGTCTGGTGCATAATAATCCGAAACCTTATAAATTACCTCAGTACTGTCTTCGAGAGTCACAAACCCATGTGCGAAACCTTTAGGTACCAGTATTTGATTCCATTTTTCAGCACTTATTATCTCTGCAATGTAATTACCAAAAGTTGGTGAGCCTTTGCGAATATCAACCGCAATATCCATTATTGAACCCCTTGTGACCCTTATGAGCTTATCTTGTGCAAATGGAGGTGCTTGATAGTGCAATCCCCTTAGCGTCCCAGCTTTTTCAGATAGCGACTGATTATCCTGCACAAATGAAATATTCATACCTACTTTCTTTAATTCAAATGCATTGTAAGTTTCAGAAAAGAAACCTCTGTGATCCCCATGCTTTTCTAGACTTAAAATTAGAATTCCTTCAAGTGACGTAGTCTTAAATTCCATCATTTTCTCCGTCTAATGAATGTATATGTTTAGCTAATGATAAACACGTCGTTAAACCTGGACTCTTTAAACCCAAGCAATGTATTGTGCAACAATCTTGATCGATTTTTCTTTTATAAAATTAAAGTCATTTATCAATTCATCGTTTATAAATAATTTTGGCCTAAAACCTGAATAATCTGCTGTGATGGTTCTGCTTCGAGTTTTCTGCCAATTTCTGCCGTAAATAACGATTCCAAAATATGATCCACCAAATAGTTTTCATTTAGTACATTGAGCATTAAATTTGTCTATTCAAAATTTGGGCCAAATTTAGTTTCCCCTCGACTGCATCAAACTGCACTTAATAAACTTTCAAGATATACGCCATAGTTACTCTTCGAATACTTTTTCGCTGCCATATGGAGAGCATCAGTGGTTACCCAACCATTGTTGAATGCGATCTCCTCTAGACAGGCGACCATTAATCCTTGTTGTGTTTGCATGGTCTCTATAAAATTTGATGCTCTCAATAAACTACTATGAGTACCCGTATCAAACCATGCAAATCCACGTTTCAGTAAATTTGCATCCAATTTCTTTTCTGCAACATAATGTTGTAAAACATTGGTTATCTCATATTCGCCTCGCAATGAAGGTTCAACTGATTTTGAAATCTCAACAGCATTATGATCCAAAAAGTATAAGCCTGTAATTGCAAAATTTGATTTTGGTAGTTTCGGTTTTTCTTCAATTGAAATTATCTGATTGCCCTGTCCAATCTCAATTATACCAAATCTTTCTGGATCAGAAACTTGTGAACAAAATACTGTGCATCGAGCTTCTTCACTATTCGCATTAATTAACATTTTAGGCAACTGATGGCCAAAAAATATATTATCGCCTAATATAAGTGCCGACGCTGCACCATTTAAAAATTGTTCAGCTAGAATGTAGGCCTGAGCAAGCCCATCAGGGGATGGCTGGACGATATATTCAAAGTGCGCCCCAAATCTAGAGCCGTCACCTAACAACTCTTTGAAAATTGGTATATGCTGTGGTGTCGAGATTACAGCTATTTCCCTAATTCCAGACAAAAATAGTACTGATAAAGGGTAATAAATCATTGGCTTGTCAAAAACAGGAATTAACTGCTTAGATACTGCCTCAGTCACTGGATATAATCTAGTCCCGCGACCACCAGCTAATATAATACCTTTTCGTTCCAAAATTATTTTCCTTTTTACTAAATTAGGTTGTGAAATTTCAACCCATGGGAAATCATTTCAGTCAATTTATAATGTGATTGATAATTAAGATAATTTGCAGCCTTTTCTATGCTACAGTAAGAAATATCTAAATCGCCTTCTCGCCGATTTTGAATTGATTTCGCTATGCCAAAGCCAACAATTTGCTCACAGCATTCAATGAATTCAAGCACTGTAGTGCCAGATCCGGTTCCAATGTTCCAAACATCAACACCTTTTAGTTGAGACATCTTAAGCAATAAATTAACGTGTGCAGTTGCTAAATCATCTATATGGACAAAATCTCTTATTCCACTCCCGTCTCTTGTATTATAATTTGCACCATAAACCTCAATCTGTTTATCGGTGTCCATGATAACTCTTACAATGTTATTAAAAAGTGAAGCAGTATTACGCCATGAACGATCACCTAATATTCCTTCTGGATGGGCTCCAACAGGATTAAAATATCTTAAAATACCGATTTTCCATCTAGCATTACTACGAGACAATGCTTCACAGATATTTTCAAACATTAACTTTGTTTGAGCATAGGGGTGAGTTGTACCAGTTGTTAGAGAAATTTCTGTTACTGGCTGTACGTTGTCTTTTGAATAAACAGAAGCAGATGAACTAAAGATCAAAGAATAAACGTTAAAACATTCCATAACATGCAAAAGTGTTATACCCTTTGCAACATTTTGGTCATAGTAATGCAGTGGTTTTATTTGGCTTTCACTAACACATTTCTTGCCAGCACAATGTATAACAGTATTAATCGTGACCGACGAAAATACTTCGCTTAACTTTTCCCGATCTCCTAAGTCGCATATAAATAATGGTATCGCTTTACCTGTAATATTTTCTAATGTCTGATGTTGCTCTAATTTTCCTGTTGAAAGATCATCAACAATAACACATTCTAAACCAAAACTCACGCATTTATAAACAATATAACTGCCTATATAACCAAGGCCTCCTGTTACTAATATTCTCATATCACCTTCCAATTAACTTAGGTATCTGCTCAACTCCTTAGGGGGCGTTGGTAAGTCCGGAAATAACCTCCAAAGAAGATGTGAACGCGATGTAATAACACACTCAACAGTAAAAAATATTAAAAGTAAGTAAACCTTAAAATTTTTATTCTGAACATACCAACGTTCCAAGCTACCTTTATAAGGCGCTATAGTACCATCATAAAACTGCAAACTATTATCGACATTACCTAACATCAATTCCTCATCACGGAATACTATAGAGCCTATCCCTGACAGTCCTGGCCGTACGGTTGCAATCATCTGCTGCGTTTGTGTATCGAATGCATAAAAGCAGCGGCTCGTTTGTGGTCGAGGTCCTATCAGGCTCATGTCGCCGATAAGTACATTAATTAATTGCGGTATTTCATTTAACTTTGTTTTTCGCAAAAATTTACCTACGGGCAGTATCCGAGGATCATTTTTTAAAGTAATAGTGCCTGGTCCAATATTTGGGCTATTTCTTAACATCGTTGCAAATTTTAGCACGCTGAATTCTCTTAAATTTCGGCCTATGCGTATTTGTTTATAGAAAACTTCTCCCTCGCCAGTAAATTTTAAAATGATGATTATTGCAATTAATAGTGGCGAAAAGATTATTATGGCGAAACCGCTCAGTAGAATATCCATAAGACGTTGCATTTTACATTTTTTCATCTAGATATTTATTTTTTTCATGATGCTTAAAACCAACAACATGTTTCTCAAAAATTTCTGATAAATAAGATTTATCGAAATGTTTATTTTTATATACTTTTTGTATATCTTCAAGAAATTCGCTGAATTGGTAGCCGCCGGCATTACTGTCAGAAAGTACTATGCCAATTTCTTTATATTTTTCAATATCGATCACATCGCTTTGTTGAACAAATTCTTCGAAAGGTTTTTCACCCGTAGTATCAGTTTTGAATAAATATAGAGGAACCGTATTCTTCTGATAAAATTCAGTGGATTTTTGACGAGCTTCTTCTTCTGAGTCGCACAGGTAGTAATTCAGGCCAGCATTCGTCACAAAATTTTTCGCTATCTTTGAGAATGAAATCAAACTAAGGTTTGATGCAATGTTCGGAAAAAAGATATTTTTATGATCACCTAGAAAACAAGACAATAGACATAAACGTCCTGCTTCATGGCTATTAACAAAATATCTACTGATATCAGTAGGGGCACTAATTGGCTGACGTTTTGCGATACGCTGTCTAAAGCCATGAAGTAGACTTCCGTCTGAAAATGCAACATTGGCAAATCTTGCAGACGAGAAAGTTACTTTATTATCAGAGATCCTTAGAAAATGCTCCATAAGGAGCTTACTAGCGCCCATGAGATTAGCAGGAGCACTCGCTTTATCTGATGAAACTACAAAATACTTTCCCGCATTCATTTCAGAAAGCTTTTCATGCAGGCCGACAGTTTTTATTATATTTGTGTCTATCATATTCATTAATGTGAACGGGTCCTTTTCACTGCGAACATGCTTGAGTGCAGCTAAGTTAAATACGTAGTCATATTTCTGAGTACATAAGAATGTATCAAAAACCTGGCTTTTGAAATCTAAAACGAATGTTTTAAATTCCCCATCGCTATAACCAATTGAGCTCCTGATATCACGAACTAGCTCCACCAAGTTGTTCTCGCTGACGTCCACAATATGCAAAACTTTTGGATTAAATGAAAAAAGTTGTTTTGAAACCGCCATGCCAATAGATCCTGCACCTCCAATAACCAATATTGAGCTATTTTTGATCGCCTGAGCTATTTCATATTTATTTTCTAGTAAGTCTTTCTCAAAAATTGATTGTTTTCGGCCAATTAAATGTAGAAGTTCAGATTCAATCATGGAAATACTCCTCTATCGTATGGAATATGTAAGCGACATCCTTAGATGTTAAGTTTGTGTGAAGCGGTAATGTAACTTCTCTACTTGAAATTTCACGCGCTATGCGGTCATGTCCAGTTATTCGTTTCTTAAGGCCAGAGAACAAAGAAATCGCGGGATAATGAATACTAGTTTGAATACCTAATTTTTTAAGATGTTCCATAAATTTTTCTCTGTCTATATCTTTGTTTAATAATATTGGAAAAATATGATACACAGATCTATGTGTAGAATTTGAAAGAAATTTAAATGGTCTTAAATGTTGGTGTCCGTCTAGCAGACTAAAATATTGGTCTGCGATTTCTTTTCGAATTTTTTGCGATCGATCATATTTTTTTAGTTGAACTAATCCAAGAGTGGATCGTATTTCATCAATTCGATAATTTAACCCTGGTTCAAGAACATCATAACTCATGGCCTTCCCTCGATATCGTTCTAGCGTACCAATCGACATACCATGTGATCTAATGCGGGATATTCGCTGTTGATCATCAGAACTTCTACACAATACCATCCCCCCTTCACCTGTCGAAATATTTTTATTAGTGAAAAAAGAGTAACATCCAAAATCACCAAAAGTACCACAGTGCTGGCCGTTTACCGTAGCACCGGGAGCGTGTGCTACATCTTCTATTAGAACTATATTTTTCTGACGGCAGTATTCCGCAATCTCCTGAATTTCCGCACACGGACTCCCAGCGAAATGTACCACTATAACGGCTTTTGTATTCTGTGTGACCGCCTTTTGGATAGAACTTAACGATACATTCCAATCTTCTTCTGAAGCACTGTCCGCAAGAACGATATTTCCACCGACATGGTGCACAACATTGGCAGCTGACACGAAGGTTAACGCTGAAATGACGACGTCGTCACCGTAAGATATATTTGCTGCAATCAACGATAAATGCAGAGCTGCTGTACAACTATTCACCGCAACGGCCGAGTATGAACTACTAGTAAATAATTCAAATGCCCTTTCAAACTCTAATGTCTTGGGACCATTAGTGATCCACCTTGACTCAAGAGTTTCATGAACAGCTTGGCTCTCTTTATTATCATAATTTAATTCAAATAATTGTATATTCCATTCTTTCATATAACTCTCCTAGCTCCGAGCAAAACCATGCTTATAAGTACCGAAAAACCTAAGATGGGGAAATGGTTTACTGTTGGAAATATATTCAAAACGATAACATGTGCCATCAGATTATAAAAAGGAAATCGGCCAAATGTAACATTTTTAAAACTAATACGAAAAGTTGCATGTAAAAGATACACTGTACCTAGAACGAATAATAGAAATACCGGAAAGCCATGTACATAAAGTACTGTCGCGAAAAACGAGGGTGAACTTGAAGCGGGAATTGAAAGGCCAGGCATTAATGCGCCGGCTCCCTGACCGAATAACAGTGTCTCAAAATTAGTGAAGGTAGCTAAAAACAAAGAATAATAAGCTTCGAAGCGGCCTCCTATTGAGGCAGTATCATAATCTAAGTCAACCAACCGAGTAATAAACAGACCTAGAATGTTGAAATAACTTTCAAGTAAAATAACAGAAATGACGGTAAATAAACTTAACATCACCAGTCTGGCTCTCATTTCTAGTCGTTGGAGATATATTGTTTGTAAGCACTTAAAAGTCAGGTCGAATGTGAACACTAGTAGCAGCGCTAACCATACTCCCCTTGAGAAGCCAACTATGTTGCTTAAAATTATTACCACCAAAAACACATATGAAAGCATCCCCGACTTATACTTGTAATATTTGCAATATATCAAAAACATAGCTCCAGTTAAAATCATGAAATCTAATGCACGTGACACTCTAATCGGACCCAACTGTAGAGTGAAATATAAATAGTCACTCAATAAGGTGTACATCACAACTATGCCAACAGCATTGATAAAAAGAACAACATATAGTATCAAAATAAAATTCTTTGCACCAACAGTCCTTGAGATAATCAAACTAGAAAAATAAAACATCCATATCTCTAATAGATATGCAACATCTGCGAAAGAATTCATCATTGAACTAAAATTGACACCATTAATCAGACTCCAAACTGAATATGCCAATAAAATAAATAGGCACAGTAAGTTACGATGAGTAAGACAATTAACCGCTATTTTATTATTTATAAGTATAAAAATTGACCATGATATTATAAGCGATATCTGATGAATGCTCGCACCAAAAAACCCAGTGTTATTGAAAATATATGTTGTAATAGGGTTGTATGCACCCATGAGCAATATAAATGTAGAAAATGCACGCATGTGATTTTTCATCTACCGCAAAAGATAGCGTCGAGAAATTCCTCTACACTAAGCTGGCGATTTTGGCACAAAGTCGCCGCTTGCATACCGTCATGATCATTTGCAACAATTCGTATTTTCTTTAAATTATTGGAAAGATTAAAATAATTGCATACTTCACGCAATCTAAATTCTTGCAAGACTACCAATGAACGTTGCAAAATGATACTATCATTTTCTCGTTGAGAGTAGCCAGCTTGATCGTCCGCACGTAACTCTATAATTACTTTACTTTTTGTGTATAATGCAAAAAGACTTTCTCTAGTTATAGGTTTGTTATTTATTTCGATGCCGAAAATTGATATCTTCGGAAGCAGTGTATTCACTAAAATTAATCTTGTTCTACAGCTTCGGGTAAAAATCTTGAGTATTAATAAAGACAATAATCTTCGTAATGTGAAACTCCCCACATAAATCATATCATTTATGATATTTTGATCTTTATCCGCTACTGCATCAGTTTGTATTTGTGAAAACATTTTTAAGTAATTAATATTATATTTACGGCTATCATTTGGATCAAAAGTGTAGACCCCATTAAAAAAATTAAATTTTTTCTCCACATCAGGATAACGATCGATGGGATCATAAAGATATAAGTATCTTTTTCTTGCATCAGAACCATCTTGGTTGATCACAGAATGATCGATCCCCGCAGCTTTAATCCAAAGAACGTTTTTGTATTGCGTCATGGAAACCTTGGCTAAACGAGCACTTATATATTGATTTAGTTTTCGGTAATTGCGCAGGTAGTACATTACCCGATAATAATTAATAATTCCAAATAAACTTAAGATGGCAATTACTGGGAGAGCTAAAATTGCAACTTTCTTTTTCGTTACTAATGTTTTTTCGTCATAAGTGATTACGTCAATCGCTCTTCCTTTTACCAGCGATAAGTCAACTTCATGGTTCGCGAATTCTGGCATTATAATCAAATCTTTCAATTTGTTTGCCATTTCATATGTTTTGATTTTAAATATCGTGCACGCCGTCCTGTAAACCCTTTAAACTCCAACAGCGCAGTCGATGAAAAACTCACTGCGTATCGACAACAATTGCAGTCATGTTCAAAATCCTCTACACTTATATTAAGCATACCAAAAATCCCAAAAATTTTAAAAACAATTTTATCAAGGATCGACGCATTAGGGTGAAGTCTTGTCAATACACCCTTTCTTTGAGCAATTGCCAAACTCTTCCATAAATGTATAATTCTACTCTCAAACGCCAACTTATGAAAATATTGGTGTATAAACAGAGTTTTATAATGAAATTTTTTGTTTCTCTTTGGGCTAAATTTATTTGAAATATAATTTATATTCTTACCTAGAACTTCTTTAAATTGGTTTTGTATAAGACTATTTTGAACTACGAAAATATATTTCTCTTCGATATCCCGCCACTCTGTAGAGTGATGACTAATCATTGTAGAGCATAAGTATAAAGGACTTTTTGATCTATTTAAACTTAAATATTTTGTAAATGGGTTAGCAGGATCGTTAATTATAAAATTGTTATAATTGTAAGTGGCGTTATCCCGAAACTTTTGAAATTCATAATCAAAAATAAATGAATACTTCATACAGCTTCGTAGCATTGATATCATATGTATAATTTTAATTTTTTTTTCTTTTCTAGCCGTCGCAATGTAATTGTATAATTTGAAGGGCTTATACTTGAATTTTAAAATAATTTTCTCATCAACCTTTATGTTTAAGTCCACCATACTCAGGACATCAAATTCCTGTTTACTTACCCTCGAAATATCACCTGCTTTATAGAGGTAATAAAATTCAGTTAAAAATAGATTTAATCCCCCTTTTTTATAATAGTAAATTTGCTGCTTTTTCAAAATAAGCTGTTTTATAACCAATACAATGCAAAATAATAAGTTTTTAAATACCCCTAAAAAGCTCGAACTTCGAACCTCATAGGCATACATATTTTCAAAAATAATCAATTATTTTTCGTTACGAGTATAAAGTTCCACTATATTGTAATTTCCTATTTTAAGAAAAATAGTTCTAAGTATTCGTTTGTGCCAAGTTTGATCTTCATTCTCGACAAAATGGTTCCCATTGATAGGGTCATTATCTATGGCATATTCAATTGAAAAATGTTTCTTTATCAGTCTAACGAAACTTGCCTTAGAGAAAGTATATGGATGCTCAGGGTCTTTGCGAATAGTCTTATATACTAAAAGTGGCCCAGCAAACACATTCATTCCAATGTAAGCTGCACCTCCGGGCTTCAACACTCGTTGCATTTCTTCAAGGCATTTGCTGACTTCTTCAACGTGATCGAGCGTATTTCGTGTGATGATTATATCGAAAGAATTATCAGAAAATGGAAGGGTCTCCGCTTGCGATTGAACAAGCTCACAGCTTTTTGGGAACACCGTTGAGAATGTATCTTTGTAAAAATTCATCAGAGGATCAACCAAGGTAACGGATGAAGTTTCACCGAAGATTGCCAACGGCGTAGCGCCACCGCCTATTTCTAAAATTTTTTTTCCTGACAGAGACGTATTAAGTTTGGCTTCTATATTACTGAGGATGTGCAGTGCTCTTAATCGGACTTCGGACTGATAAGAATTACTAGCAATTTTTTCCTTGTTATCTAGCCAGTGTTCTGGCTCTAAAGTTTGCGCCGTTGCCCATTTTTGTTTCATGTTCATGTGTTTTCCTTTCCAATTTTTGACCTCAAAAGGGATCGATATATTTTTTGAACGAGCACCCTAGGGAGCAGCCTGAATAAGATCCTACCAACGAAATTCATCGAAAGAGACTTTTCCGATATCAAGCCTTCCTGGTAAAATCTGGTCAAATGCTTTAACTCTAATAACAAGTATCTGAAACCGGATCGCCGCTTGTAAAAAGTGTCATCAATTCTCGCTTCGTAAAGCGCTTCCTGAACAGTGGCCAAACTATACCCATCGTTCAGTAACCTCAACCATAAATACGTATCTTCAAAATATAAACAGCCTTTATATCCACCAACTTTCATGACAGCGTTTTTATTGAGCATTACACTTGCATGTCCGATTGGGTCTCTAAAATAATGTATGCGTTTCTGTGCAATAAAGAAACTAGGATACTTTACAATCAGAGCACTCCCATCATCTAAATTTCGTTCATTTATATATGATCCTACTGCCGCCACATTATCATTAGTTAATTTTTTTATATAACACATTAGCTTTTTGCTTCGACTTAAATCACAGGTATCATCTGCATCCATTCTCATTACCCACTGATGTTTGCAAATTGATAAACCAGCCTTTAGTGCATCTCCTAATCCAACATTATCCGTTAGTTCTAATTTTTTAATGGGATGATCTAATGACACAATAAATGAATAGACCTCAGGCATAACTGGTCCATCCAAAACTATAACAATATCATCGGACGGAAGTTTTTGTCGTATTACGCTATTTATGCTTCTCTTAACTGAATCAATAGTATCATTTATGTAGATGCTCATAAGTACTGAATATTTATCATTTTTCACTATAGAACACCCTCAAAATTAATTTACTTAAAAAATTTTTGTTAGCTTTTAGAATATAGTAACCTGGTTCTGATATTAATGAGCCTCGATGTATCGATACCATCGTAAAGACAAGAGTAGCGGCAAAGGTTTTTCCCATAAATGCGATGGAGTTTGCTATCAGTTTGCCTTTCGCGTGTTTTTTGAACGCAGCCTGATCTAATGCCCCGTAAGCAAAATAATACAACAAAGTTTTTGTTTCTATTCTTTTGATATTTTCAGATTTTTGGTTAAATAACTTGCTCATCGATTGGGGCCAGTGGTAGGTCCAAATATGAAATGCGTTCTTAGTCCATAAGGCATTGTTTGCTCTTATCTTAACGCAGACAAGATTTGTGACACATACCTTGGCTCCTTGACTGATAATCTCCACTGCGACGTATACGTGATTGAAGTAGGTACCCAAGTACTGACTATCCATATATTTAAGCCAATATTCTCTCTTGAAAATACACGAACCAACATAGGACAACATGTGCACAAATTTTTTATAATGCATTTGTTCCAGCTGAATAATTTCCAAGTTAAGTTGGATTGTTGAGCTTTTTAAATTCTTTACAAAACCTTCGGTGTAAACTGAGGAATTAACAAGTAGCAGTGCCGGATCATGTTGCTTTAATGTAGCGAGAAGCTGGTCAATAGTTGAAGGATCTACTAGATCGTCGTCTGGAAGGAGCCAACAGTATTCAGTTTGCGCCTTCAACATGAGTTCTGAGAAACCATAATCTAAACCAGCGTTCTTACCTTGATAATATACTAAATTTTTCCATTTTTTACAATTTTTTTGGTTTAATTCTATATGTTCCTTCTCGGTACTGTAATCACCCACCAAAATTTGAACAGATGAATCAATCGGTATACTTTCTAATAGGTCGTTTAAATAGTTAGAACGATTAAATGTTTGAATACATATCGTGAGTTTCATTTAATAATCCAAATGCTGTGCTCTCATATGCTTCAACACAAATATAATCATAAATATCATACTGAAAGATGCTATAATCATATAGATTTCGATAAAACTTATAAAAAAATAACATATCATAAGTATCGATGAAAGCAGTACTTTTAAAAAGAGATAATCACTTGTCGCAGCGCTCGTAAATAGTACATGCTGTAAGTTAATATATAACCAATAATAAGTAACTACGAAAAATATATATTTAAATGGGGGTAGCTTTTCTTCAAAAAAACCCATTCGAATCGCCATGTAATAACAGCCGATTATTAATATAGTATTTATACAAGCATTCAAATTTATTTGTGCTAACCTCGAATATCGAGAAATCCTCACGCGCTTGGATATCACAGAGGTAAAAAATATTATGTTGTACGCATTTCCTAAAATTATAAGAGGAGCGCACAAAGAGGTAGCAATTGCATAACGTACCACTTCATCATCAGCGTAATTTTTTGAAACAAGTAATCTATCAATAGCTAATAATAGAATTAGAAGGAAACTATTAAGGATATAATTTCTATGTTTAGCAATTAAAATACAAACATTTGCTAATAGTGATCTTAATTTTAAAGCTTTAAAATTCGTCTTAATTATAAATACTTCAATAATTATAATTCCTAAAAAGTTAGCCAAAGTAATGGAATGAATTATTTTAGTTTCATCTAATTCCAGTTGAATACTTAATATAATGATAGATGTATAGACTAGTGCACTTCCTAATCTGCACATTATTAAAATGCGGAATTTTTCCATAACTTTGATGAAAGATAATCCGGTTCCAAACCAGATTAACGATATCGCAAAAAGTATAATCGTAAATATACCACTATAAAAATGGTTGAATACTAAAATAACTAACGTAATAGCTAGAAAAATTATATTCGACTGCGCACTATAACGTGAGAGCAAATAAGGTTTTAGCGCACTCTGTGTAGCGATTGGAATTGTAAAAATAAAAAGTGTACCAATTAAACTCGCGTTTGCTAGCGCCACATAATATGAAGCGGCTACAGCAACATTTCCGTAAAGCTGCAAAAATAAGTGAGCAACATATCGTAGAATATTTTCTACTATAAGTGCCATATACATTAGATATGCCAATTATAACTTTTTCGAAATAATTAATCTATAACTTCCACGTACTATTCTAAGTTTTATAAGTATGGTATCCAAGTAAGTAATACATTTACTAAGAGTGTATCTCCACCAATTAGGTCCCTTCAATGAATGGCACACATATATTGAAAATGCGCCAAATTCTACATCATAAATTGGTACAAATCTGGTAGTTAGCCGATCTTTTATGATGTCCGCGGCTGCACCATGTTTATCGGCATAAATTTCCATAGGAGAGTGCAACATTGTGTTTAATTTTTTAGTACCTGATATTAAAGAAAGTGCGAACTTGATTTTTTCAAAGTAGGTGTATTCATAGATTGGAAATATAAATTTTAAGAGGTATCTAATCAACTTGGATGCCTTATCGGAATCTAGATCATCCATTGTTACAATGGTAGCATTATGGAGCATATTCTCATGTAATTTATCTAGAAATGCACCTGGATCAGAAAGGTGATGGAAAGCTGACCAACCCATTGCACCTGCTATTTTCATATTCAAGAAGTCTTCACCTTCAATAGACCTGTTTCTATATATCGCCGATCCTACGAACGCTTCTTCTCGCAATCTATTAGTGTAGACCTCAGCTGCAAGTTCTAGCGCTTTGTCCGAAATATCGTATCCTAACATTTCTCGACCGTTTCTCGCTCCTTGCAAACATACCCAACCAGGGCCACAACAGACATCCAAAATTGTTCCTTCGGGACTACAAAATAATGCTTTAAGTGCCTTTGTTCGGTGTGGCTCTAATAATATCGACTTCAATTTAGCATCTATTAACTCTTCCTCAATATTCTTAGGAATATACAGAGTATTAGTGTTCATATCCGCTTCACAAGGTATGCCTCTTTTTTTTCGGGTCTCCGCTAAAGAATTGAAATATTCTCGTTCGCCTGATATAGATTTTTCTAAATTATTCATTTCCTAAGTAACCTTTTCCAAACAAAAATCTCCTATATTTTTCATTTGCCCTCGATAAAATTTTCGAAATTTTTGAGTATTTACTCTCCAACGAGAACTTTCCAAAAGTTCATTGGGTTCCCTTTCAATAATGTGGTTCTGGGAATCTAACCGAAAGTGGCCGAACAAATTAGTTACAAGTTCCCGACCCGTCATCGTATTTCCAGATGCTAAGATGAAGTCATCAGGCTTTGAAATCCATAAAATCTGTTTAATTGCAGACATGTAGTCTTTTGCTACCCCCCAATCGCAGTAAAAGTTCAAGCTATTTATTTCACTTTTGAAGCTTGGATCTTTAACACTCGAACGTAAGATAGATATTACTCTTGGTATGAAATATGAGGCCTCTCTGTACTCTGACTCGTGATTAAATAACCAAAAATTATAAACATTTACACCGAATTCCTTACGATAATAACAAATTGCCTTATATGTTAGCTCTTTTTGTAGTGAGTAAACACAATCAGGGCTTCTAATAGACTTTTCTGATATTAGACTCTCTCGCTCAAAATTAAATACTTTTGAGCTATTAAAAAATGCAAACTGAACGTGAAGGTTTGATCGACAATATTTTAAGATTTCGACTGGAACTTGTACATTAATTATATAGCTTTCATGGATTGATTGTTCGTATACGATACCAGCAGCCCCATGAAATGCAGCAGCATATATAATCAAATCGGGTTTTTCATTATATAAAAATTGATTTATATCGGTTTCAGTGAGATCCATTTTTAGTTTTTTCACGTTTGCAATTCCGTCAAAATTTTTCCACTTAAAATTTCGACCAACCAAGACTACTTGTACGGATTCCGATGCATATAAATCACCCAAAATTGTACCATCCTGCCCCGAACCGCCAAATATTAAAACCTTACGCATCATTTGGGCAAGTGCACAATTTCCAGATCCGGCAACGGAAAAATCAAATTCTTTCCTCTAAATTTACTCGACTGCAAAAAAAACTCCTTGAAATGCCAAGGTAAGATTAAAAAGTATGCATCAGAACTCTTTAAAACTTCATTTTCTGGGATAATAGGAATTCCACTACCTGGTGTAAACATACCGAATTTTTCAGAGTTAACTTCTCCTATCGACTTGATATACTCATCCAGCTTGTAATGCTGAAGTAAAACGTTGCCCTTCGTAGATGCCCCAATTCCATAAACACTTATGTTATCTTGGTTTAACCTTTTTATCAATTCTTTAGTTTCTGATTTAAGATTATCGACTCTTTTCTTAAAAGTATTGTAAATTTCAAAAGTGTGTATCCCGTCGTTGATTTCTTTTTGCTCAATTTTGTTTATTTTTTCGACATTTTGATACATATTCGAACTTTGATGCGCTGCCACAATTGAAAAACTACCGCCATTTACTTTATTAAATTCAACATCAATACACTTCAAACTTGCTCGCTCGAGAATGTATAATATTTGTTTTAGCGAATAGAACTCTAAATGTTCGTGGCATATTGTATCAAATGAATTTGTTTTCAACATTTCAGGAAGATAACTTTGTTCGAATACCCATATTCCATCTGATCTTAAACATGACGCGATATCTTTTGCAAAGCCTAATGGATCTGGAAGATCATAGAACATTGAAAACGATGTAATAACCTTTGCTTTAGCATCTAAACTAATTTTCTTGAATGCATCAGCTGAGAAGAAATCACAATTTACTCGAATATCAGGTGGATACTGGTCTAAAAATTTCTCTGCAGATGGATCAATTCCAATTCTTGTATATTTTTTATCAAAAAGCTTAAGCGTAGTGCCGTCGTTACAACCAATATCAAGGATAACGTCCCCACAATTCAAAAGGCCTAAGCCTTCTATTTTTTCTACTTTTGTTTTCAAATGTTGGACCATAGAAATATTTAATGAAGATCTGTATCCATAGTTTTCTCCATACATCATATCCGGATTGTATGTTTGTTTGAGCTGAACAAGTCCGCATCCTGTCACATCATTACACTTCGTTAAAGTTACGGGCCCAGTTGGTACGTCATTTGATGAAGAAGATGGAAACACTCCTGTAAGTGTTTGCTCACCCAGATTAAAAACATCCCTCAAGTCGGTATTGGAACATAACCGACAGGCATTAATTTCTTGATATAACATATTTACTTCTCAATTTACTTAGATCAGTTTCTACCATCTCAGCTACAAGATGATCAAACGTGATTTTAGGTTTCTAATTTAATATTTTTTCTGCGCAAGATGGATTACCAAGTGAAGTCTCAACCTCTGTTGGCGGAAAGTATTTTTTATATTCAACAATTATTGGTTCATCATTTTTATGACTGGAATTCATCCAATAAGCACATTCAGTTATTCCAACACTCTCACATTCAAGCTGCATATCAAGACAATTTGCAACCTTATTTATAAAATCTTGGATGCTAAACTGTTGACCTGTTGCAATTACAAGATCACTTGGTTTGTCTGATTGCAAGAGTGACCACTGAGCTTCAACAAAATCTTTCGCATGTCGCCAGTCTCGTCGAACGTTCAAATTTCCTAGCGCTAGCTTGCGAGCTAATCCAAGTTTTACTTTTGACATTCCAATCGTAATTTTCCTCGTTACAAAATTTTCTCCGCACCTTGGGTTCTCATGATAAAATTGGATTCCGTTGCAAGCAAACATATCATATGCCTCTCGATAATTTTTTGTGATCAAGAATCCATGGAGTTTTGCAACACCATAAAGACTTCGAGGGTGAAAAGGTGTCGATTCACTTTGGGGCGTCTCTTGGAGCAATCCATATAGCATCACTGGTTGATGCTTGATAAATTTTAGTAGGTCGGCCATGTCGTTTTTCTTAACTCCTTCTAGGATACGAAGTGTACCCAGGGCGCCAACATTTGCCGTATATTCGGGCATTTCGAATGCTAATGGCAACATGATTTTGTGCAGACAAATTATATATTTCATCCGGTGCAATAGTATTCACAAGTTTGGATATGTTTAGTGAGTCGGTCATGTCTCCAAAATGCAACGTTAACGACGAATCCCCATAGTCTGAAATGATTCTGTCTATTCGAGTTGTATTATATGATGAAGATCGCCTTCGTAGCCCATGTACATCGTAGCTCTTCTTCAATAGTAACTCTGCTAAATATGATCCACCTTGACCAATTATACCGGTTATAAGCCCTTTCTTCATCACACCTTCTTATCCTTGTATTTGTTAGTTCCATTTTCAGCACTAATTGCAGCATATGTAATTTTTTTCATAGTCATTTCAGAAAATTCAAAGTCTAATTCATTATCAATATCTATAGAAAACACACGATCCATAATATATGCATATGTTTCTTTAGAATTGATGATATTCTCATTTTTCACATATTCTCGGACATCATAAATGAAGATAGCACCATTTAACCTATAAAATGTTCCTAAATCTTGTTGCCGCTTGTTATACTTAGGCGCTATGAATCCATGCATAGACAAATTTTTTGGCAAAGTGTTACTCCAAACTGGAGGATGATCACTTTCACTGACGGAAACAACGCCCAGGGCCGATTTGGAGCGGTACAGTTCTATCGCTGAATCGATATGTTTGTAATTACGTAAAGGAGAGGTTGGTTGTAATATTACCAACGCACCATCCGAAATATGCTTATCATGGGCTTCATAGAGCATGACATCTCGGGTTGACGCAGAATCTGTGCATAAAAACTCTGGTCTTTGACTGAAATCGCCAAGCCCTAATTTTGTACCAAGCTCAATGACCTGTGGTATATTTGTACTTATAATAATATTATTTACATATTTTGATTGCATCGCAGCCTCTATAGTCCACTGAATCAAAGGCTTCTCATTTAACATACGAATATTTTTATTTTTGAGCCTTTTGCTACCAAAACGGGCAGGGATCACTGCTGTAAAATTTTCTTTCATTAATTATTTTCTAATTTATCTAGAGCATTCAAAACTGCACTTCCTATTCGGTCCAAATCTTGCTCTGTCAAGTTTGCAGAGCTGGGGAGACACAGACCATGGTTATTAGCATGTATCGACTGTGTGATTTTGTTAGCATATTTGAATTTCTGATAAGGTGGCATACTATGCAAAGGGTAAAACACTCGCCGTGTATCTATACCATCATTCTGTAGCAACAATATTAGTTCATTTATATTGATCCGTTTATCCAAGACTATTGTATAAAGCCAATTAGAGTTAAATTCTTCATCCGTTTCATCAGAATAATAAGTTATAAGTTTATGGCTTTGAAATAGATTCTTATAAAAATTAAAAATAGTTCGTTTTTGCTTTAAAATGTTATCTAAACCCTGTAATTGGGCAAGCCCAATCGCGGCCTGGATATTTGTCATGCGATAATTATAACCAATAAAATCATGCCAATATCTTTTTGTTTTTGACATTCCATGATCGCGTAGAATGCTCGCTCGCTCATATATTTCTTCAGACTTAAATAAGATCATTCCACCTTCGCCAGTGGTTATGGTTTTATTGCCGAAGAAGCTAAATGTAGCAGCATCTCCCAAAACACCGGCTTTGCGATCCTTGTAGCGACTGCCTAGTGCTTCTGCTGCATCTTCAATTACTAATAGGTTATTAGTTTCAGCGAACTCTACCAATTCGCACATCTGAGCCATACGACCATACAGATGAACTATGATGATTGCTTTTGTTTTCTCTGTCACTAATTCATCAAGATGCTCCGGATCAATACACAATTTTTCATCACAGTCGGCAAAAACTGGGCAAGCGCCAGCATGGACTATGGCCGCAGCACTTGCTGCAAAGGTTAAGGAGGGAACAATTACTTCATCACCAGGACCGATTCCGAGCGCAACTAAAGCGAGATGTATCGCGACAGTACCATTTGAAACAGCCAAGGCGTTTCTGCCTTCATGAATCTGAGAAAATTCATTTTCAAACCGCTTGATATACTCACCGCTTGAAGAAATCCAACCGGAAGCCAAACAATCACTTACATACTCGACTTCTTTTCTTCCCAATGTAGGCTCTGAAATTGGAATAAATAATTTGTTTTTGCGGGAAATGTAGTTCACGACTTCTCGACGCTCGCCTAATATAGGTATTATGTGAACTTTTGAATTTAGCTTTTTGATGGTTAGATCGTGGGGCTCGGTATCCCACGCGAATATAAAATCCGATACCATACACTCTATAATGCTTGAGTTTAACTGTGGAGAGGTCAGCAAATATCGTCGCACGTCTCCATCGGTCACTAGTCCGATCATTTGGTTTTCTTGGTTTACTACAAATCCACAACCTTGACCATTTTGATTAATTAATTCCAGCGCATCTCTTATGGTTGACCCATCTGAAATAAGCATATTGGATAAATCCATTAGTCAATTTCCTCTAATCGTGTTACAAGTAATCTTAGTTCATCAAAACTTAAATCAAAAACTTCAAGTGTAATTGGTAATTTAAAGTCTGTTATTTTACGCATGAACCAGCTATCAAGATCGAAGCTTTTATTTTGATCAACGAAGCCGTTATTATCGCTCAGGTGATAACCAGTAATATATTGCGACCAATTATCAAAAATTTCTAAAGGATCTAGACCAAGAACATTTGCACTTACTTTCAAATGACCAAAATCAAGTAGTAATCCAACACCATCTACAAGTATTTCTGAAATATCATTTTCACATACTCCAAGAAATGGAATTTTAGATCCAAACTTTTTGTAATTATTAAAATCATAAACATTATTTTCAACAGAAATGTCCACGTTAAGCGTATCAGCAAAACACTTTATGCCAAAAAGCTCTTCACGAAAAATTTGTAATGCATCTTCTCTAGAAAGAAGATTTGTAGCTTGTAAATTTCCACCGAGTTCAGCCGGAATAATATTCAATAGGAATCCAGCATGAAAAGCATAGTAATTTGACTCAAGTTCTGCAGACCATCTAAGCGCATCGTGTATCAGTGTGCGTGATTTTTTTCGTATTTCGGGACTTGCACTTGCAAGATTTAGAACAAAATCCTGTGCTAAATTTGGAAAATAATTGTGAAGTCGAAAGTTCACACCAGTTTTTTTTATTTTTTTAAGGGCGGCCAAATCCGTTTCGCAAACTTTCCCACAGGAAATTTCAATTGAGGTAATCCCTTGATCATGGAATGATCTAACTGTGTCTAAGACACAATAGTCTCCAAATTTACCCGTAGAAACATAAATACTCATTTATCCAATGAACAATGCATTATTAAATTACCCGTATCAGGACAGCAACCATCAATTTGAAATCCTGCACGAATATATAATTTTTTTGCATGTATATTATCTACGGAAACTTTTAGCATTAATTTATCACAATGATTTGATTGCAGTACTTTTTTTGCACAACCTAAAGCGAATGAGGCAACTCCCTTACGAGAGTAATTGCTGATTACATAAACACCAAAACTTGGCACCTTAAAGCCCGCATCAAACCCTCGAAGAAAGAAGCAACCACAAATTGAACTTTCATGAAAAACTGTGAAAAATAAATCCTGTTTTGCACGAGATATATCATTCCTTAACTCAATTCTATTTTTATATGCTGTAAAATATTTTAAATAGCTAAGGCTTTCTTTTTCTAACCCCAAACCGATCGCTTCAGCGTCCAAATCTGACATCTGACGATATAAATAGTTATTCAACATCATCAAGATTTAACATTTCATGCTTATCCAAACTTCGCCGCACTTTTTTTCCGAGCAGTCCATAAAAGTCTTTGCCTGAAATACCATTACCAGGGCGCATCATTGTGATATTGTCTTCGGTTAAAGTTTCTCCAGTTTTTAGTGCTGTAAGTGTATGAGCACTTTTTCGTGATACACGCTTCATTGAAAGCTCTTCTTTTTGTATCTGCTTAAAATCATTTCCCAGCATTACCTCGGCACGGCGAATGGCAGCCACAAGCCGATTCATTTCTTCCGGAGTGCATGAAGCTTGATGATCAGGCCCATCCAGTCGTTTGTCTAGAGTGAAATGCTTTTCGATTACTGAAGCGCCAAGGGCAACGGACAAAACCGCAGCCTGACTGCCAATGGAATGATCTGATAAACCAATATTGAGCGAATATTTATCTCGTAAGTAAGGAATACATCTCAAATTAAGCGCTTCGTCAGAGCTTGGGTAGCTTGACACACAATGCAAAATAGTTGGCTTATATTTTGAAGCCTTATATATTTCTACTGCTTCACTTATTTCATGCTCTGTGGCCATTCCGACAGCTACAAATGGCTTCAAATTCAATTCAGAAATTTTTTTATGAATCCTGTGATCCACAATATCTGCGGAAGCTGTCTTGATTTTGTCTACTCCCAATGATGCAAGATATTCTACGGCTTCAGGATCGTAAGGTGTTGAAATAAATTCAACATTATAACGCTGGCAAGTCTCTAACGCGAGAAGGTGCATTTCATGCGACATTTGCAATTTCGTCAACATCTCGACGTGGCTCTCGCGTGGGTCAGAAGTTGACAATTGATATTCAACCTTTGGTGTGGAAGCACTAGCCAGTTTCGCAGCATTAAAAGTTTGAAATTTGCAAGCATCCACTCCACATTTGGCTGCTGACTTTATTAGATTCTTGAGTAAAGTCTCATCGCCGTTATGATTTACTCCAATTTCTGCAATAATCATTGATTTGTCATTTTTCAACTTTCACTCTCCCTGCCACCGTTCAGACGCATAGTTTCGACCGTGCCCTGCTGCGCATGGATATTGATAGCGCCTACTAATTGAATCTCCCCGCCTGATCCCACGCTGAGCCCCCGCAAATTTTGAAAAATATCAGGCTCAAGTACTTCATTGTGCTGCACTAACAACAACAATATTCATTACTTACGTTTCAAATATTCTTTTTCACGTCGCCCCAAAACTCCCACCTCAAATGTCCATAACACCCCATTATTGGAGGCTACAATCTATTGTATTTGATTTAGACCTCATATAATTCGAGATTACGTTGTAATCATTATGCATTTCTTCGCCTTTATCTTTCAGTCTATATCCCGCTCTAACTCAGTAATCTCTTTTTTTAATAGTTCATATTCTTGCTTTTTACGCACAAGAAATTTACTTGCAACCAAAGATTTTTCACGAATACCTTTTGGAGTTAACAAATAAGAATATTTTATCTTTTGCGAGCTATCTTTAAAATTTGAAAGCTTTATAAAACCCATATCAATTAATGATGTTAACAAATAATAGGTAGATCCATTAGAAATACCAACTTTTTGGGCAATTTCACGCATAGTCAATTGAGGGTTTTTATTTATTATTTGAAACACCCTAAACTTTGCATCTTCCTGATGCTCCTTACGACGACTAGCCAAGAATAGCTACCGCACTAAGCTTTGAGGCAAAGCTTTGTAATTTTATGTAGTAAATGATTATATTATTTTCATACAATTCAAAAATGAACATGCATATTACTACATCTACTGTCAATGATATATTTATATTATAATGAGACTATATACTAAAAGATATATATAATATATTTTATAAATCATAATATTAATCTTGATAAAAATAATCAAAATAATACTAGTAATTTATAAATTTTTAGAGAATATAAGGAAGTATTAAATATTTTGTTCAAAAATGAACGCTAATTCATAGGTATATTTACATGTCAAAAGAGTGGTTCATTCTACAGTTTAAATCCAATTCACACCATCTAGCGGCAAAAAATTTAAACCGACAAGGATTTGAAACATTCTTACCCTTACATTATACCACTTCACGAAGAACATCTCGATTTATAAATACTTCTAAACCTCTGTTTCCAGGCTACATGTTTATCAGATTTGATAAAGCAGAATCCGGGTGGCATAAAATAAACAGTACTTACGGTGTATCTCGCTTAATTACTACTAATTCTATAATTAAATCAATTCCTACCATATTTGTTGATCATTTAATGAAGCGTTACGATTTATCGGGAAAACTACTGCCTATACAAAAATTAAAAAAGGCGATCAGGTAAAAGTGTTAAAGGGACCTTTTGCAAATTTTATTGCGACTGTTGAAAAATATGAAGCAGATCAACGCATATGGATTCTAATGGGTTTAATGGGCAGGAAGACAAAAATTCAAACTCCATCAGATAACCTTACACGTTCAGATTAAGCTATTTACTCAATTTTAATTATTTCTCTCCCATAACCAGTTGGATTAAGTTTATGCCAGCGCCAGGTATCTTCACAAATCTTCTTTATATTTCTTTCTGGTTTCCAACTCATTTTTTCAGATGCTTTTGAAGAATTTGCCCAAAAGGCAGCAAGATCTCCATCTCGACGAGGAGAATATCTAAATTTAATTGGAACGCCACAAGTTTCTTCAAAACTTTTTATCAACTCAATAACAGTCGTGCTTTTCCCCCTTCCAATGTTTAATATTTCAAACTTATCCAGCTTACTTTGATCCAAAGCACCTGTATGCGCCAGAGCTAAATCTACGACATGGATATAATCCCTTGCTCCAGTTCCATCTGGTGTATCATAGTCATTACCGAAGATATTTAAATGTTCACGGCGACCATCAGCCACTTGAGCGATATACGGCATTAAATTGTTTGGAACTCCAATTGGCTCTTCCCCAATTTGGCCAGATTCATGAGCTCCCACAGGGTTAAAATATCTTAGTATAGTTCCATTTCTTTGTGAATCTACCTTTGTCCAATCATATATTATATTTTCGATCATCAACTTTGTGTGCCCATATGGATTCACAGGATTAGTTGGGTGCTCTTCATCATAGGGTAGATATTTCGGTTTACCATAAACAGTGGCAGATGAAGAAAAAACAATGTTATTACACTCAGCCTTAGACATAGCACTAAGCAACGAAATAGACCCTCCAACATTTACTTCATAATATTTCAATGGGTTAGCAACACTCTCACCGACAGCTTTCAAGCCCGCAAAGTGAATG
>Ga0209199_1001567_pt1 | contig 26904 bp, 23 predicted proteins | sample COGITO_mtgs_1105_7_FD_184805 | JGI IMG/M metagenome (GOLD analysis project Ga0209199, IMG submission 184805) | Pelagic marine microbial communities from North Sea - COGITO_mtgs_110523 (SPAdes) (version 2) | ecosystem: Environmental > Aquatic > Marine > Epipelagic ...
AAAACAGACGGCTCATGTTGATGTAGCCAAAGACCTTGAGGTCAAAGCCTTTGCGCCAAGCCGCATCATCAACGTCCCACAAGTCGCCACTGGGAATTGCGCCAGCGTTGTTCACCAGAATATCCACATTGCAAATTGCCTGCGCCAAGGCGTCCGGTGCACCCTCTGATGTCAGATCCAAAGGGTGCAGGGTCACGGACACATCGGAGGTCTTTGCAATTTCCGCTTTCAACGTTTCTAGCTTTTCGGCGCTCCGAGCGGTTAGATGCAGATGAACGCCCTCTGCCGCGAGCGTTTCCGCAACATGCGCCCCAATGCCCATCGACGCACCGGTTATCAACGCCGTTTTACCCGTCAGCTTCAAATCCATCAGCTTGTATCCCCCATAGTCAGCACAGTTCGCCCTTCGACTTTTCCGGCGTTCAAGTCCAAAAGTGCTTCATTGATCTGTGCAAAGGGGACCGCATTGATCACGCCTTTGACCCGACCACCCGCCGCAAGGGCAAGAAGCTCGGCCATCTCCTGTCGGTTTGACGCGGAACTGCCGCGCACCATTAGGCCGCGTTCAACCACCTGATAGGTGTAGAACGCCATTTCACCAGCGGGTACGCCAGTCAGAACGATCGTTGCGCGCGGGTTGCAGGCGTCCAGCATCATCGGCCATGTTGCGGTCACGGGTGCAAAGTTCACGCAGCCATGTGCGCCACCCAGCTCTTGAATCGCTGCCCCTGCCCCCTCATCGGCTTTGACACATTCGTCAGCACCCAGTGTCTTTGCCGTCGCGAGTTTGTCATCGGCAACATCCACAGCGATAACACGCAGCCCCGACAGTTTGGCAAGTTGAACACAGTACTGTCCCAAGCCGCCCATGCCAAAAATTGCCACCGTGTCGCCGACCTGCACACCTGTTTTCTTGAGCGACGCATAGGCCGCAGCTCCCGCACACATCAGGGGGGCTGCCTCAATAGCATCAACCCCGTCGGGGATTTTGCTGGCCCATTGATCTTTCAGGGCGACATATTCGGCAAAGCACCCTGGTGTGGCGTAGCCAGTCGCGGTGAAGTCAGGACAATAATTCTCGCCCCCCGTCCGGCAATCACGGCAATGCCCGCAGGCACCGTAAACATATCCGATACCTACGCGGTCCCCGACCTGAAAACGTGTCGCGACAACACGCCCAACACCTTCATGCCCCATAATCAATGGCAAGCTTGGCGGGGCATGCTCGCCCTTCCAGATATGCACATCCGTAAAACACAGCCCACTTGCCTCGATCTGTACCAACACCTCGTCACTGCCGATTTGCGGCACGGGCACTTCGGCCATCTCGAGTGGTGCGTGGTAGTCTGTCAGCAACGCAGCTTTCATCGTGGTGGGCAGGGGCATGGGGGTCTCCTTGGTGCATGATTAGGTATACCAAACAGCTCAAAACGCCCAATCGTCAAGTAAATCCTCCTGAAATATGTAATTTTTGTCAAAACAGACCGCTTTTGATTGAAGTTTGTGCAATTTCAAGTACCTTTGGCATACCAAGAAGAGAGTCCTCATTATGTCCGACATCACCGATGCCTTCACCCAACCCGGTACGAACAGAGGGCTTTATTACGATGGAGCCTTCCAACAACCCGAAACGGATGCCGTCATCAGCGTCACCAATCCGGCCACTGCTCAAGGTTTCACAACCGTTCCAGATGCAACCGCCACTGACGTTGATGCCGCTGTCGCCGCTGCGCGCGCAGCTTTCGCAGGTTGGTCCGCCCTTGATCCCATAGACCGTGCCCGCCACTTGCGCAGATTTGCCGATGTGGTGGGCGAAAACATCCCCAAGCTCGCGATCCTGGAATCCATTGTGACCGGACGGGCGCTGAAAGAGATGAACGCCCAGATGGTGCGCATTCCAGAGTGGATCGAATATTTCGCGGGTATCGCGATGGGGCTTGAGGGAGAGTCGAACGTCGTCAAGGGTGGCTATGTCACCATGACCCATTATGAGCCACTTGGCCCGGTCGCACTTTTGACCCCATGGAACCATCCGGTTCTAATCCTTGTGAAGAAGATGGGCGCGGCGCTGGCTGCGGGGAACACCTGCGTTGTGAAGCCATCCGAACTTGCCCCTGTCTCGCCGCTTGTGCTGGCTGCATTGGCTACGGAGGCAGGTCTGCCCGACGGCGTCGTAAACGTTGTGACAGGTGGACCACAGACTGGTGCGGCGCTGTGCGCACACCCCGACATTCATTACATCGACTTGACCGGCGGCACCACGACAGGGCGCAAAGTCGCGGCAGTCGCAGGGGAACGCCTCGTGCGAACAACGATGGAACTGGGGGGTAAAACGCCAGTGCTGGTCTGTCAGGACGCCGACCTAGACGGAGCCATTGCCGGGGGTCTGTTCTCCGCATTTGTAGCCTCTGGGCAGACATGTGTCTCCGGGGCGCGTTTTATCGTGCATCGTGATATCTACGATGCATTTGTGACCGGCATCGCCGCACGTGCCGACGCCATTACGCTAGGCGATCCGATGGCTGACACCACCCAAATAGGGCCGGTTATTTCCAAAGCCAGTCAGGACCGTTGCAAACGCATGATCGCGACAGCCAAAGCAGGTGGCGCGGTGCAGGTCGCGGGGGCCTCCGATCCCGATCTTCCCGCGCCTTTTGATCAGGGTTTCTATATCCGACCGACGGTATTCAAGGATGTCCGGCCAGAGCAGGAACTATTTCTCGAAGAAGTCTTCGGTCCCGTGATCTCGATTACGCCCTTTGATACCGAAGAAGAAGCGTTAGCGCTGGCCAACACGGGCACCTTCGGCCTCGGGGTTTCAATCTGGTCGCGCGACATAGCGCGGGCGCACCGACTGTCACTTGGCATCAGAGGTGGCGTTGTTTGGCTGAACGATCATCACCGCAACGATCCCCGTTCGGTCTGGGGGGGCGTGCGTGATAGTGGCTTTGGCAAGGAAAACGGTTGGGATGCGCTCAAGGCCTATATGACCAAGAAATCCGTCATCGTGCGCACGGCCCCGGGCCATGACGACTGGTTCGCCGGATCAAATCGCTATGGCTAAAATCCAAACCCCTCGCAAGGCTGACAGCATCGCAGCCGCCCTCGAAAGCCAGATTATCGAGGGCTTGCGCGCGCCCGGTGTGCGGCTTGATGAACGTGGTCTCGCGGAGGAATTCGGCGTCTCGCGCACCCCTGTGCGCGAGGCGATCCGCCATCTTGCCAGTATGGGGCTGATAGAAGACTTGGGGCGTCGCGGCATCGTTGTTGCCAAACCTACTGCGGCAACTGTACTTGACGCGTTTCTTGTTGTCGCCGAGCTTGAGGGCATCGCAGCACGCCTTGCCGCGCAGCGTATCCAGCCCATGCAGCTACAAGAGGCACGCGACGCCAATGATCGCTGTGCCGCAGCCCGAACTGTCGCTGCATTTAACGAAGCGAATATGTCTTTGCATAATGCGATTATCGCAGGTTCGCAAAACCGACTTCTTCAGGACCAGCTGCGTAGCGCTCGACCGATCACATTTCCCTATCGCCACCACTTGACGCAGGCACCGGGATATATGGCGCGTTCGGTTGAGGAACATGCCATCGTAATCAACGCCATTGCTGCAGGTCAAACAACAGCTGCACAAGCCGCGATGACAAGTCATGTCAATCTGCTGGGCGAAGAGATTGTCGGCTTCTTGCGTACGTTTGGAACGTCGTTAGAGCACGATAGGGTTGAGAGCGTCGTTTAAGAGCAGCTCCATGAAAGACATTCTATGATGTAGGCGTTTTGTTTGTACCGTTTAGAAAATAAAGACATAACGGCAATTATCTGGATGCTTCATTTCTTCTCAAAGCGGACTTTGGTGCAGCCGCAGCGAATTCACGCATTGTCCGCAGTCTGTGAGTTCGCCCCTCGCAGATTTTACAGTTGCAACGAAAGTCCGGTTCGGCGGGCAGCACCGCAGCATCTTGAGGTCATGGCCAAGGTCCGCAAAGGGCCGGAAGTACCTTCCGCAAAGGCCTATCAAAACACACTGTTTGAAGAGGTATATCTCAAACGTAGTGGGCAGAGACACATTCCAACCTAAGTCAAAGCAAGAAGTTAGCCAAAAAAGGAATCGCCTGTGTTCAACGATGATGTTGCAGCTAAGTGCCCGGAGTGTGGCTCGGCAGATGTTTCCTACAGCAACGAAAAGATTGCCTGTCGAGCCTGCGAGTTCGAAGAGACGTTGCAGTTTGGTTTTCAAGCCAGCAAGCACGATGGCAGCACGGCACTTGACGCTATCAACAAATCGCAAGCTATGGCAGTGCTTCAACGCTGGGACTTTGCTGGTTAGTTGAGGCGAACATCGCATCGCTAAACACTGTGTCGCAACACACAAACCTCAACCACTGTGTTCAACACAGTAAATCCGCTCGCCAACGCGTCAAAAAGTGTGTGTATGGTGTGTTTTTGAAATACGCACGCTTAGCGTGTATCACCAAACTCTAAGTAATTGTTTTTATTATATAAATGGTGCCCGGGGGCGGAATCGAACCACCGACACGAGGATTTTCAATCCACTGCTCTACCCCTGAGCTACCCGGGCACGGGAGGCCACCTAAGTGGTCTGGTGTGGGCGGTTTAGGCGGTCGGTGCGGGCGTGTCCAGCCTCTTTTTGCGCTTTTGATACAAGTTTAATGCGCTGACCTAATGTGGCTTTGGTGGCGCGTCCTGTGCGGCTTCTGATGCCTCGATCGCGGCCTCGATATCGTCGGGGTCGGTCGAGGGCGCGGCATAAGAACCGTTCAGCCATTTGGATAAATCCACATCCGCACAGCGGCGCGAACAAAACGGGCGATCTGCGGCGCTGACAGGCTTTTTACAGATCGGACAGCTCATTCCGAAACCTCTCCCAATGGCGCGCGCAAGCGTTTGCGCTGCAACTCATAATGGCCCAGCGGGGTCCAGCCGACCAACGTCGTTTCAACGTCATCGGCACGAAAAGCAGTGCGCAGCGCGCTCTCGAACGGGCGGCGGTCTTTTTTGGGCATCGGCGCCAAATCCAGCGTGATCTGCCCACCAAGGCCCCGCACCCGCAGCGCGCGGGGCAATGCCGCCGCACAGGCCATGTTGGCCTTGATCCCCGCTGCAAGGGACGCGTCGTTGCCAGTGTTCACATCTACCGCGACCAAGGCGCGTGTCGGCTCTACGTACATGCTTGCCGCACCGCCCAGCCCGACCAACGCGTCGCGCGCCGCATCCAGCGCATCCAGAACACCGTGGTCTTCAAATCCGCCCGCCTGCGTGACCACTTCTGCGGGGGCTGTCCAGTCGCGCCATGCCAACACATGTGGACCATCCCCTTCCGACAGCATCTCCATGTCGGTTCCTGCATCGTTCATCACATCATCGGCAAGGCTCAGCATCGCGACGATGTCTTCGCTGATCTCGTCGCCATCAGCACCTGCGCAAGACGACCGCATGATCACGCCATAAGGCGCCTCGGCGGCGGCATCGTGCAGGATTTCTTGCAGGCGTTCGCGCTCGGCCTCATCCCGGATACTGCGCGAGATATTCAGGCCCGGCGCATCCGGCGTCACAATCGCATAGCGGCTCTTGAACAGAACCTTGGCGTTGACCGGGATCGCCTTGCCCGGCTCGGCATAGCCGCTAACCTGCACAAGGATCGGCTGACCGGGGGCCAGCCCTTTGATCTGGCGCAGAAATGCACTGCCATCAGGGGTCTTGAGGAACATACCGCCCTGCCCTTTGACAGGCCTGTCTGCAATCGCGCGGTAGATTGTACCGGGGCGCGGCGCGGGATTGTCGACCAGCAAATCGTCCAGCTTACCGTCCACCATAAGGGCGGCGGCCTCGACCTCGCCCAAATCGTCGGCCCTTCATGGCGTCTCTCCTGATGGGGTATGATTGAAATGCGGATGCCCAGCGGCGCGCAACAGATTTGCAGTTTCGGCCAGCGGCAAACCGACGATGGCACTGAACGAGCCGCTGATCCACGGGATCAACGCCCCGGCAGGCCCCTGGATGCCGTAGCCGCCTGCCTTGCCCTGCCAATCGCCCGTCGCCAGATAACTGGCAATCTCGGCATCGGACAGGGATTTCATCTTCACACTGCTTTGAACATCGCGCAGCCACTGCTTTTCGCCGCATTTCACAGCAACAGCCGTTATCACCTTGTGACGTCGCCCCGACATAAGCCGCAAAAACGCCTCCGCCTCGGACGCATTTTCGGGCTTGCCCAGAATACGCCGCCCCAAGGCAACAGTCGTGTCCGCGCACAGCACGATATCGCCTGCGTCGCAAGGCACTGCTGCCGCCTTTTCGCGCGCCATGCGGGCGCAATAGGGGCGCGGCAATTCAGCTTTCAAAGGTGTTTCATCAATATCCGGCGCGCGAATGGCATCGGGGGTGATCCCGATCTGCGCCAATAGCTCAAGCCGCCTTGGGCTGCCTGACCCCAATATAAACAATAGCTTACTTGAAGCGGTAGTTGATCCGACCCTTGGTCAGATCGTAAGGCGTCATTTCCACCTGTACTTTGTCGCCTGCCAGAACGCGGATGCGGTTTTTACGCATCTTGCCTGCCGTATGCGCGATGATCTCATGGCCGTTTTCCAGCTCGACCCGAAACGTCGCGTTAGGCAAGAGTTCCTTAACGACACCGGGAAATTCGAGCGTATCTTCCTTGGCCATGGTCTCTCCTACATAGATTCCCCCATAAATCGGGGTCCGCGCTTAAATGAGCGCATTTGCAGCGGTTTTCAAGGGCTATTAACGCATCATACCCCAAGGGGCACGCGACGGCGCGTTGATGTTCGGCAATCATCATGGCCAACACGGCACGCCATGTGGTTGACGCCCCGCGTTGATCATATGACACAAGGGCAACCGTCGTTCACAGAGGAACCTGAAAATGCGCAAAATCGTCATCCTCACCGGGGCCGGCATTTCCGCCGAAAGCGGAATCGAAACCTTTCGCGCCGAAGACGGCCTTTGGGCGCAATACCACATCGAAGACGTGGCCACACCCGAAGGCTTTGTGCGCGATCCCAAACTGGTTGTGGATTTCTATAATGCCCGCCGCGCCCAAGCCGCCTCGGTAGAGCCGAACGCCGCCCATCGCGCGCTTGCACGTCTTGAGGTCGAACATGAGGCCGAGGTGGTCGTCATCACGCAAAACGTCGATGACCTGCACGAACGCGGCGGCAGCACCACGCTTTATCATATGCACGGGCATCTCAAAAGCGCACTCTGCGCCGATTGCGACCACCGCTGGCCCGCGCCTATGGTGATGTCACCGGGCGATGCCTGCCCGTCTTGCACGGCCCCTTCGGCGCGGCCCGATATCGTCTGGTTCGGCGAAATGCCCTATGACATGGACACGTTGTTCCGGCACCTGACAGAGGCGGATTTATTTGCGGCAATCGGCACCTCTGGCAACGTCTATCCAGCCGCCGGTTTCGTGGCCGAAGCCCGCCGCAGCGGCGCCCATACGATTGAATTCAACCTCGAACGCTCCGCCGTAGGCAACCAGTTTGCCGAACACCGCATCGGCCCTGCCTCCCAAACGGTCACCGCATGGGTGGACGATCTGCTCAGGAAATAGATAGAAAAACGGCGGCAGACGCTGTGCCTGCCGCCGCTTTAGACCTTAGTCAGGCATCAGCCGTCATTCGAATGGTCCATACTGGAACCATCCATCGCCCCATGATCGGGCTTGCGTGCGTGGTCCACGGGTATTTTGATCTGCATATCGCCAGCCTTTTCAAAGGTAAGCGTCACGTCGATCTCGCTGTCTTGTACCAGCGGGGCTGTCAGCCCCATGAACATCACATGCAGCCCCCCACGCTTGAGCATCACTGTCTCACCCGCAGGGACCGGAATACCGCCCTCGACCTCGCCCATGCGCATCACGCCATTGGCGTCCTCGGTGTGGGTGTGCAATTCAACCCGCCCCGCCACATCAGAGGATGCAGCGACAAGCCTGTCGTCCGCGTCGCCCGTGTTCATCAGCATCATAAACGCAGCACCCGTGGGCGAACTAGGGGTGGAACTGCGGACGTAAGGGTCGTTTACCATGATCTCGGCAAGGGCAGCAGTGGATAGCAGAAGGGTCGCAGCAACAGCTGCGGGGAAAATACGTGTCATGTCATTGTCCTAAATGTTGTGGTGTGCGTCAGGTCTGGCTGCGGTCCACACCGGGCGGGCCCCGTGATGGCGGCACATCAATCCGCGCGGGCCTTGGCGGACTTGGCAGGTACGCGGGCACAACTTCAAACGCCACCACACGCATCGGGCTGCGCAGCACGGGCTTTGCCACCTCGAACAACACATTCAGCGCAGAATCAGGACAAATATGCGGCGCGTGCGTCGGCTGCCCTTCGGCATCGACATAGATCGCTACCGGCCCTGCCCCTGTACACAACACAATCTGGCCCGTTGCAGCGGCAGAACCGCGCGCGACAGCCATGCTTTGGCTCGTCAGGGCCAGCATCAAAGCCAGCGCAAGGCAGGTGATCAAACGTATCATGTTATCGCAATATGTACCTCACCCCTCCGACAGGTGCGAGGGGCAAACAACGAAAAACCCCGCGCGGATTGCCGCACGGGGTTCTCTAAATCACCAACGGTGACGAATGGCTTACGCCAGCGCTTCGGGCGCTACAGACGCCTTTGCAATCGCTTTTTTGACTTTCAACGCGTTGGCAGACAGTTCGACGTCTTTTGCCTTGGCAAGAAACTTGTCCAAACCACCGCGGTGATCCACAGAACGCAGCGCATGTGCAGAGATGCGGAATTTGAACGAACGGCCCAGCGCTTCGGACTGAAGCGTCGTGTCATTCAGGTTCGGCAAAAAGCGGCGACGCGTCTTGTTGTTCGCGTGGCTTACGTTGTTGCCCGTCATAGGGCCTTTTCCGGTCAGTTCGCAAACACGCGACATAGGATCATCCTTTGTTTTAGTGGTGTGGCTGCCCACATGGCGCAACACATAAAAGAGGCCGCGCAATGCGACCCTGAAACTTCTCCTCGGGCTTTAGTGGGAATCGCCAAAGGGGTCAAGCGCAAGTGGCGCATAGAAACACCGGTTCTGTCGATCAGCGGGTAAAGACCTCTCCCTTGGCTAACACCGCAACCGTCGTCAATTCATTTTGCGGCTGCAACCCCGCCGCCGCAATCGTCTTTTGAGAGGCGATATTAATGGCGGAAACCTGCGACAGCACCCCGATCCAGCCCATTGCCACCTGACTGTCAATCAACACATGCGCATTGACCAGCTTGCCCAACCCGCGCCCCTGATAGACAGGCTTTACGCTGGTTGACCCCTTAAAGATATGCCGCCCAAGCCGCGATGCGGGATGAAACCGCGCATTTACCGCTGCTGTGGCCGCCAAAACCCCCTGCGCATCCCACAAACAGGCTGTCATAGACGGAACCACCTCACTGCGCATATAAAACCCCGGATAGGGCGCAACCCCGGTTTCCATATTCAGAGCCTGTACGGCTTCCATCTGCTGGATATCAGGCACACGCAGGCATTCAATCCGCCATCCCTGTGGAACCGGCGTGGCTGCGACATAGGCCCGGCACGCCGCCTGCACAGCCTCCTTTGACCCAAGATACAAATCCCACATCGGGCAGTCATAGCCTGCGCCAAAGATGCTGCGCGCTTGCTCTAGGGCGTTCTCGCGCGCTTGCGCATTCAACACGACAATACCGTCCTCGGCCAAGTATTGGCCAACCACGTCCCACCCTGTCTGCTCAGGCTCAAGAAAGTTCATAACCCGCCCGCCATTGGCAACATCCGGTTGCAGCTTGATCCAGTCATGGCGGGCCAACATGCGCTTTTGCACCTCGATCTGAAACGCACTCCCCATGAACTCAGGCATAAAACCGCTCCTCAAAAACCGGGCAACGCTGACAATGCCAGACAAACACCGCGCCGGACAAACACCGCACGGATTTGACCCCTGTGACAATCGGTATAGGGTCGCACGATAGCTCGGAACAGGACACCCCGGTGGTGCCGGCCTCACAATCTCGGCCCTTGGTGGGCGCAGGGTTCAGTTCTATGTCAGCACATCCACGATGCCGCCGCTCCAATGGACACCGTGACACGCCCCGGTGTGGCTTGCATGTGGGAACTGGACATCATCCAGACCGAACAAACCGCATGGCGCAAGTTCATGATGCAGCCTGCCCCTGACCCCGACGCCTACCTCAAAACACGCGCGCCTGACACGCCCTGAAAACCGAATAAACCGCAAACGCTCGACTTAGGTCTTTTCCTTTTGCATCCCCCCCACGGATTTGCGACACCTGCGCCATGACTATCCAAATGCGCGCCCTCCTTGTCCATCTTTTCACAGCCACCGGCGCCGTTTTTGCCATGCTTGCAATGCTCGCCGCCGTAGAGGCCAAATGGGACCTGATGTTCCTGTGGCTGGTGGTCGCGTTTTTCGTCGATGGCATCGACGGCCCTTTGGCACGCCGGTTTGACGTCAAAACCAACGCACCCGAATTCGACGGCGTCCTGCTGGACCTGATCATCGACTACCTGACGTATGTGTTCATCCCGGCATTCGCGCTGTTTAAATCCGGCCTCATGGACGGGTGGAGCGGCTGGGTCATGATCATCATTGTCACCTTTGCTTCTGCAATGTATTTCGCAGACACACGCATGAAAACAAAGGATAACTCCTTCTCCGGGTTTCCAGGCTGCTTCAACATGCTGGTGCTGGTGCTGTTCGCCCTTTCACCTTCATGGTGGCTGTGCCTGATCATCGTGACGGCCCTGTCGATCACCATGTTCCTGCCGATCAAATTCGTCCACCCTGTGCGCACAGAGCGCTGGCGCCTGATCACCCTGCCGATGGCACTGGCATGGACCGTCTTTGCAGGCTGGGCCGCATGGGTGGATTTCCACCCCGAAAGCTGGGCACATTGGGGCCTTGTGATCACGTCGATCTACCTCGTGCTGGCAGGCGCCGCCCAACAACTGACCGAGCCACGGCAATAACATTCTGTCGCGGCACTCAAACCCACGCCAATATTGCGCGCCGTCCCAATCCCTTTCAATTTTCCAAATAAACTCGATCCCGCAGGTGAATCATTTTGCAACATCCGCGTTCAACGATCAGATCAGCAGTCCCGCCGCCCCCTCGTGACGCAGCAAAGCGACCTTTGTCTCGACCCCACCGCGCCCGGAAAACCCCGTAAGCCCTTTTGCCCCCATGACGCGGTGGCACGGAATGATGATCGGGATCGGGTTCCCGCCACAAGCCCCGCCGACCGCCTGCGCAGGCACGCCCAGCGCTTTTGCAATATCACCGTAGGTGCAGGTATAGCCGAACCGGATCGCAGACATCTGTGCACAGACATCGCGCTGGAAATCACTTCCCGCCACCCGCAACGGCAAATCAAACACCTCGCGTGTCCCGCAGGCATATTCATCCAACTGCCTGACGCCTTCATCCAGCAGCTCAGACGTATCCTGAACCTCTGCCCATATCCAATCCAGCGCTGTAATCGCGCCGTCCACTTCGGTCAGGGTCAGATCGCCAAACTGCGTATGTAGGCTGCGTTGTTTCATACACCTACCCTGACCGCTTCTGCGCCACGGCTCAATCCGAAACCTGCGCAGAGGCCAAATCAGGGGTTAACCCATTGTTAACGCAAATGTTTCGCATGCGAAACAATTGGGGGCAGACCACAGGTCCGCCCCCACCCTCTTATCTCAAACCACAGCAAGCCTAGCCAAGCTCGGATACCGCAGCATCACACCGCCCGCACACACCTGCATGCGCATGGGTGCCAACATCCGGCAACACCTTCCAGCAGCGCGCGCATTTCTCGCCCTCCGCTTTGGCGAAAACCACCGCGACGCCGGCTGTCTCTGGCATGCGGAACGCATCTTCTGGTGCCGCCTCTCCGCTTACCGTGATGTCCGATGTGATGCTCACATCCTCGAACGACACGCTCTCAAGTGCCGCCCGTTGATCTGCATCCTCGACATAGACAGTCGGTGCCGCCTCCAATGACGCGCCGATCACCTTCTCGACCCGCTGCACTTCCAACGCAGCCGTGACGACACGCCGCGCCGCACGGACGCGCGCCCATTTCGCAGCCAGTTCAGCATCCAGCCACGCCGCTGGCGTCTCGGGCATATCCGTCAGGTGAACCGATGACCCCTCACCGGGGAACCGCTCCAACCAGACCTCTTCCATTGTGAACACCAACACCGGTGCCAGCCACGTCGTCAAACGGTGAAACAGGATATCCAGAACCGATCGGGCCGCGCGGCGGCGCAAAGTGTCGCCATCACAATAGAGCGCATCTTTGCGAATATCGAAATAGAACGCCGACAGATCGACTGTGGCAAAGGTAAACACCGCCTGAAAGACGCCCTGAAAATCGAACTTGGCATAGCCGTCACGCACGACCTTATCCAACTCGGCCACCCGGTGCAGAACCCAACGCTCCAGCTCTGGCATGTCCGCAGGATCAACCCGGTCGGCTTCGGTGAAATCACTGAGCGCGCCCAGCATATAGCGCATCGTGTTACGCAAACGGCGGTAGCTGTCGGCGGTGCCTTTCAGGATCTCATCGCCGATCCGCTGGTCTTGGGTGTAATCGGTCTGCGCCACCCAAAGCCGCAGAATATCCGCGCCGTACTGCTGCACGATCTTTTCGGGCACGATGGTGTTGCCGATGGATTTAGACATCTTCATGCCCTTGGCGTCCAACGTGAAACCATGCGTCACGACATTGCGGTAGGGCGCATGCCCCGTGGTGCCAACCGACTGCAATAGCGACGAATGGAACCAGCCACGGTGCTGGTCGGTGCCTTCCATATAGACATCCGCGATGCCGTCCTCGGTCCCGTCTTCACGGTCGCGCAGGGTGAATGCGTGGGTTGATCCGCTGTCGAACCAAACATCCAGAATGTCGGTCACTTGATTGTAATCATCGGGATTCACGATCCCGCCAAGGAAACGCTCTTTCGCGCCCTCTTCATACCATGCATCTGCACCTTCGACCTCGAACGCCTCAACGATGCGCTGGTTCACCTCTGCGTTGCGCAGCAGGAAGTCCGCGTCTGTCGGCAACACACCCTTACGGGTAAAGCACGTCAGCGGCACACCCCACGCCCGCTGGCGCGACAGCACCCAGTCGGGCCGTGCTTCGATCATGGAATACAGACGGTTGCGCCCGGACTTGGGCGTCCAGTTCACATTGTCGATCTCGGTCAATGCCCGCTCGCGGATCGTCTTGCCGTGCATGTCCAGCCCGTCACCTACGGGTTTGTCGATGGCTGCAAACCACTGCGGTGTGTTGCGGTAGATCACCGGCGCTTTGGACCGCCACGAGTGTGGATAGGAGTGCTTGATCTTGCCCCGCGCCAGCAACCCGCCGACCTCGACCAGCTTGTCGATAACGGCAGCATTGGCGTTGCCCTCTTTGCCATTCGGCTTGAGGATCGCCTTGCCGCCAAAGAACGGCAGATCATCGCGGTAGCGGCCATCGGGGTTTACGTTGTAGGTGATCACCTGCTCCAACATACCCAGATCGCGGTAGAGGTCGTATTCCTCCAAACCATGCGAAGGTGCGCAATGCACAAAGCCTGTACCTTCGGTGTCAGTCACAAAATCAGCCGCACGGAAATCACGGATGTCGTCCCATTCGCCATTGCCACCCTCGGCACCATAAAGCGGGTGCTTCAGAGACACGCCCGCCAGTTCGTCAGACGTCACATCGCGGACGCGGGTCCACATATCATCCTCAAGACGCGCATGGCCCAGTACGTCCGCGGCCAGATTGTCGGCCAGCAAATAACGGTCGCCTGTGGCGGCCCAACATTCGTCAGGCGTCGAGGTGATTTCATAAAGACCGTAGGAAATACCCTCACCATAGACGACCGCCTTGTTCGACGGCATGGTCCAAGGCGTCGTGGTCCAGATCACAACTTTCGCGCCCAACAAATCGTCACTCGGCGACTTTGCTGCAGGAGCAATATCGCGAAGTGCACCGACAACCTCAAACTTCACCCAAACCGTAAAGCTGTCCTTGTCGTGATACTCGACCTCGGCCTCGGCCAAGGCCGTCTGCTCAACCGGCGACCACATCACAGGCTTGGACCCCTGATACAAAGTCCCGTTCATCAGGAATTTCATAAATTCCTCGGCAATCACCCGCTCTGCGTGGAAATCCATCGTCAGATACGGATCGGCCCAGTTGCCGGTGATCCCCAACCGTTTGAATTCCTCGCGCTGGATATCGACCCAGCCTTTCGCAAACTCGCGACATTCGCTGCGAAACTCGTTGATCGGCACCTCGTCCTTGTCGCGGCCCTTCTTGCGGTACTGCTCTTCTATCTTCCATTCGATCGGCAGACCGTGGCAATCCCAACCGGGGATATAGCGCGCGTCAAAACCCATCATCTGGTGCGAGCGCACGATCATGTCCTTGATGGTTTTGTTCAGCGCGTGACCGATGTGCAGATGCCCGTTGGCATAGGGAGGACCGTCGTGCAGCGAAAAGGGCGTGCGATCTTGTTTCTCGCGCAAACGGTCATAGACACCGATCTCCGCCCAGCGGGCCAGCCATTCAGGCTCGCGCTTGGGCAGGCCCGCGCGCATCGGGAAATCGGTCTTGGGCAGGTTCAATGTAGATTTATAGTCGGGTGTTTCGGCGCACATGTGGGGCGTCCTCATAGGTCAAGGGAATATGTCTGGTGCAAACGGTGCGATGATCTCGAACACCTTTGGCCCGGCGTCTCAAATCTCAGAGCGCCGGGGATATAATTCGGATAATGGATGCGTAAAGCCAAGCCATAGCGCGCTTATAGGCGCGCCCTGCGGGGCGAACAAGCCCTGACCGCAGCGCGCCTCTGGCCCTACCCCACAGACATGCTATCTGTCGGTGATGAACAGATTACCCGACAGATTTGAAACGTGGTTCGCAGCGAAAGGCTGGTCGATCCACCCGCACCAGCAGGAAATGCTGGACCGTGCGGACGCGCCATCGCTGTTGCTGATCGCGCCCACAGGGGGCGGCAAAACACTGTCGGGGTTCCTGCCCACGCTGATTGATCTGGCGGATGGCGCGCACGAGGGGATGCACACGCTTTATATTTCACCGCTCAAGGCACTGGCCGCAGACATCAAACGCAACCTGCGCACGCCGGTCGAGGAAATGGGCCTGCCGATCACCATTGACGAACGCACCGGCGACACAGGTGCCGCGCGGCGCAAACGGCAACGCGCCGATCCGCCGAATATTTTTCTGACGACGCCGGAATCGCTGGCGCTGCTGGTCAGCTATGATGACGCACCGCGCATGTTTCGCGGACTGAAACGCGTGGTCATCGACGAAATCCACGCACTGGCGGAATCCAAACGCGGCGACCAGATGTTTCTGGCGCTCGCCCGCCTGCAAACGCTTTGCCCCGATCTGAAACGCGTCGGCCTGTCGGCCACCGTCGAAGACCCCGCCGCAATCGCCCACCTGATGGCGCGTCACCCTGATCCTTGTGAAATCCTGCTGGCCGACCCCGGTCCGGCCCCCGACATCCAGATGCTGCGCACGGATGAGGCCCCGCCGTGGTCTGGTGGCGGGGCCGCCTACGCAATCCCCGCCGTTCTGGACCAAATCAAGCAGCACAACACCACGCTGATTTTCCACAACACCCGCGCCCAAGCCGAGATTTTCTTTCACAATCTGTGGCTGGCCAATGACGACAGCCTGCCCATCGGCATCCACCACGGCAGTCTTGACCGCGAACAGCGCGCCCGCGTCGAGGCCGCGATGGTGCGCGGTGATCTGCGCGCAATTGTATGTACCGGAAGCCTTGATCTGGGGATCGACTGGGGCGATGTTGATCTGGTGATCCAGATTGGCGCGCCCAAGAACGTCAAACGTCTGGTCCAGCGGATTGGCCGCGCGAACCATAGATATAATGCGCCGTCCAAAGCGCTGCTGGTGCCTGCAAACCGGTTCGAGGTGGTGGAATGTATGGCCGCATTGGAAGCCGTGTTAGACGGCGATCTGGACGGCGACCCACGCGGCGCAGGCCCCCGCGATGTCTTGTGCCAACATATCCTGATCACTGCCTGCGCGGGGCCGTTCTTTGCCGATGATCTTTTCTCGGAATTCACTTCTGCCGGAGCCTATTCTGCGTTGTCGCGTGCAGATTTCGACGCCTGCCTGGAGTTTTGCGCCACGGGTGGCTATGCCCTGCGCGCCTATGACAAATGGCAACGGCTGATCCAACGCCCTGACGGCGCGTGGCAGTTGCGCGACCCGCGCGCCACCCGCAATATCCGCATGAACATCGGCACCATTCAGGACACCGATACGCTCAAAGTTCGGATGCGACGCAATCGGGGCGGCAAACCACTTGGCGAGATCGAAGAAGGGTTCGCCGCGACCCTGACGCCGGGCGATACATTCCTGATCGGCGGTCAGATCGTCAAATACGAAGGCCTGCGCGAAATGACCGTCGAGGTCAGCCGCGATTCTGCGAAAAAGCCCAAGGTTGCGACTTTTATGGGGACGAAATTCGCAAGTTCCGTGCAATTGTCTGACCGCGTGCAACGCATGTTCACGCAAGACAGTTGGCCGGAGCTGCCTTCGCACACTGCCGATTGGCTGCATCTGCAACGACAGGTTAGCCAATTGCCACAACCCGGTCGCTTGCTAGTGGAAAGCTTTCCCCATGACGGGCGTGAACAGACGGTGATCTACGGGTTTGCCGGGCGCAACGGGATGCAAACCTTGGGATTGCTGCTGACCAAACGGATGGAGGAACTGGGCCTTGATCCACTGGGGTTGTCGCCACCGATTACGCAACGCTGATCTGGGGGTTGGAACCGTTGCGCGACCCGGCCGCGCTCTTTGATCTGACGCTTTTGCAGGAAGGGCTGGAGACATGGCTTGCCGGTAATGCAGTGATGAAACGCACCTTTCGCGCCTCGGCCACCATTGCGGGGCTGATCGAACGCAACAGCCCGCAAGCGCGCAAATCAGGTCGGCAGGCGACGTTTTCCAGCGATATCCTTTATGACACCCTGCACCGCTATGACCCGGATCATCTTATGTTGGACATCACCCGCGAAGAGGCGCTGCGCGGGTTGGTGGATTTTGGCCGCATAGAGGAAATGATGGCCCGCGTTGGCGACCGGATTGATCACAAACGGCTGGGCCGCGTGACCCCATTGGCCGCCCCCTTGTTTCTAGAAATGGGCCGGGTGCCGGTCAAGGGCGAGGCGGAGGAGCGTCTGCTGGCGCAAGAAGCCGCGCATTTGATGCAAGCCTCTGGTCTTGCGCAGATCACGCCGCCCCCGTCGGACAAACCCCGGTGGCGGGTCGGGTTTTGATGTGCATGTGCTGAACCCGCAAAATACCGTTGTGAAGCGCGGGCTGCATGCCGCATACTTGGCGCGTGCATTTATCGCGTCGCAACATATTCCTGTTCATTGCCAGCCTTGTGGCGCTGACCCTTGTTGCGGGGGCGACATCGCTGCCCTCGCTTGAGCGGCATTACTTTCGCCAGCAAGCCCAGCAAGATACCGCGCCGCTCAAACTGGCCGCTGAAAGCCTGCGCGCGGCGATCAGCCGTTATGCGCCCCTGCCCGCACTGATTGCGGAACGCGCGATATTGGTGGATCTTTTGGCGCGCCCCGATGATGGCGCGTTGTTGGAGACGGTGAACGAGGACTTGCGCCAAACGGCCACGGCGGTGCGCGCGTCGGATGTGTTCGTGATGGACATCACGGGGCGCACGCTGGCGGCGGCGACGTACCGCGAACCGGGCAGCTATGTCGGGCGCAATTTCAACTACCGCGCCTATTTCGGGCAGGCCCTGAACGGTGATCTGTCAAGTTTCCAGATTTACGGGACGACCACGGGCGAACAGGGCTATTTCTATGCCGCCCCGATAGAGGACGGCACACGGATCGTCGGCGTGCTGGCGGTCAAGTTCAACATCGACGCGTTCGAGAGCGTCTGGCGCGGGGCTGACAGTGATTTCATCGTGTCTGACCGCAACGATTTCATCTTGATGTCGTCGCGCCCGGACTGGCATTTCCGCGCCATGCGCCCCTTGAGTGACGCGACACGTCAGGTCATCGCGCAAAACCTGCAATATCCCATCGACCGGATTGACCTGTTGCCGATCACCGCGCGTGATCTGGGTGACATGGCACAGCATGTCGAGGTGGCATCAGAGACGTCCGAGAGTTTCGTCAAAAGCAGTCTGCGGCTGGCTGAATATGATTGGAACATGTCGTCACTGTCCCCGACCACGCCTGCAACGCTGAATGCGCTGCGCACGCTGTTGTTGATCGAATTGACCGCGCTTTTGATGATTGCGGGATTGATGGCGTATCTGTTCAAACAGGGCCGCGATGCGGAGAAACTGGTGCGCGAACAAAAAGCCAAGCGGGTGTTGGAAGAAGCGGTTGCCGACCGCACCGCAGATTTGCGCAAGGCGCTGGCTGATCTGGAACGCACGCAGCTTGATCTTATTCAAGCGGGCAAATTATCCGGTTTGGGGCAGATGTCTGCGGCATTGTCGCATGAATTCAACCAACCGCTGGCGGCCGTAAAGACCTACGCCGACAATGCGCGCGCTTTTTTGCAACGCCAGAATGTGGCAGAGGCAGATGGCAACCTCGAGAACATCTCGAAGATGGTGGACAGGATGGCGTCGATATCGACCCATCTGCGCAATTTTGCCCGCAGGCCGCAGCAGCCCACCGGACCGTTGGTCCTGAATGCGGTGGTGCAAGATGCGATATCGGTGTTGGATGTCCGGCTGGCAGCAGGCGGCGGGCGGATTGCATATACCCCACCTGAGGGCGACATCTGGGTAACGGGCGGGCATGTCCGGTTGCAGCAGGTGATTGTGAACCTGATCAACAATGCGCTGGATGCGATGGAAGATCAGGCCGCGCCAGTGGTCGAGGTCACGGTTGTGGGGCCGAAAGTCACAGTGCGCGATACCGGCGCGGGCATTGACGAAGAGGTCAGCGGCCAGATGTTCGACCCGTTTTTTACGACCAAATCGCCGGGCAAGGGGCTTGGGCTGGGCCTGTCGATTTCCTACAATATCGTAAATGATTTCGGGGGCAGTCTGATCGCATCCAACCATCCGGACGGGGGCGCGGTATTCTCGGTCGTGTTGCAACCTACGGCACCGCGTGAGGTCGCAGCCCAATGAGCCAGACCGTTATTTTTGTCGATGACGAAGAAGAGCTGCGCAAGGCGGGCGCGCAGACGCTGATGTTGGCGGATTTGCCCGCAGACGTGTTTGACCGTGCAGAAGAAGCGCTGACGAAAGTCAGCCGCAGCTTTGCAGGCGTGCTGGTGACGGACATCCGCATGCCCGAACGTGACGGCCTGTGGTTGATGCGGCAGGTGTTGGAGATTGATCCGGAGTTCCCTGTGATCCTTGTGACCGGGCATGGTGATGTGGCGCTGGCAGTGCAGTCCATGCGCGAAGGGGCCTATGATTTTATCGAAAAACCCTATGCCCCCGCGCGGCTGGTCAGCACTGTGCAGCATGCGCTGGAAAAGCGGCGCCTGACGCTGGAGAACCGGTCCCTCAAGCGCGAGGTGGGCGGGCGCGACAAACTTGAGGCGCGGCTGATCGGGCGTTCAGACACGGTCGTGGCCCTGCGCAAAAAGGTGCGCGCCATTGCGGCCACGGACGCGGATGTGTTGATCACTGGACCAACGGGCGCGGGCAAGGATCTGGTCGCACGCGCGCTGCATGATTTGTCAGAACGTGGCCGCCATCCCTTTATCCACATCAACTGCGCCGCCCTGCCCGCCGATCTGGTCGAGACGGAATTGTTTGGCCATGAGGCCGGTGCTTTTGCAGGTGCATTGCGCGCGCGCTACGGCAAGTTTGAGCACGCGCGTCAGGGCACGGTTTTTCTGGACGAGATCGACAGTCTGCCGGTATCTGTGCAGGCAAAACTGCTGCATGCCATTCAGAACCGCGAAATATCGCGGCTGGGGTCCAATGATCCGATTGCTTTGGATATCCGCATTCTGGCCGCCGTAAAGACCGATCTGACAGCAGCTGTTGCAGAGGGCAGTTTTCGGGCTGATCTGCTTTACCGGCTGAATGTCGTTACAGTTGATGTACCTTCATTGCTTGAACGCCGCGATGATATTGCGTCGCTGTTCCTGAACCTCGCGGCACAGGCGGCGGTGCGTTATTCAAAACCGATGCCAGAGGTGCCCGCGCAGATACTGGCCCAGCTTGCGACACAAGATTGGCCCGGCAATGTGCGTGAATTGCGCAATGCGGCAGACCGGTTTGTGCTGGGCCTTGATCCGATTGCGACGCCGCAGGCCGAACCTGTCAGAACGACCCTGGCGCAGGCGGTGGCCGCACATGAGAAGTCGTTGATTATGGCAACGCTCACCGCGCATGAAGGACGGCTAAAACCCACCTATGAGGCTTTGGGACTGTCGCGCAAGGCGCTGTACGAGAAGATGCAGAAACATGGAATCACCAAGACAGATGCAGAGAGCTGACGCGCTGCGCACGCTTTATGTCCCCTTTTCGACCCACGTATTTGGGCAAATGCCCCCTAACTGACCCATCGGGTGGCCATTTGCGAAACTCTTAGCGCTAACAGAACGACAAAATGGTTGAAAATGTGGCACCAGTGCTATGTTTCGGAGCCATATCAAAACGCGGATCAAGCGCTTGATTTGAAGGCTGGCACGAAAGAAACCAGCCGCATTTAGTGGAGGACACACACATGAAACTAGTCGCATTTATTGCAACGACCGCCCTTGCCACAACCGCTGCCTATGCAGACGGCCATCAAGACCGCACCGGCTGGCCCGAAAGCTTTACGGTTGGTACAGCGTCTCAGGGCGGTACTTACTTTGCCTACGGTTCCGGCTGGGCGAACCTTGTCGCAGAAGAACTGGGCCTGACCGGTGGTGGCGAAGTCACTGGCGGACCGATGCAGAACATGGCGCTGGTTCACACCGGCGACGCACAGTTCGGCATGACCACAATGGGTCCGGCGGCTGAATCCATCGCGGGCACTAACCCGATCGCACCCGGTCTGGAAATGACCAACGCCTGCGCGATGTTCCCGATGTACCAGACGCCATTTTCAGTCACGGCGCTGGCGTCCTCCGGCATCACCACCATCTCCGAAATTCCAGACGGTGCGCGCATCGGTTTCGGCCCTGCCGGTTCCACATCCGACACCTATTTCCCACGGATGATGGACGAGCTTGGCGTCAACTACGAGCGCCGCAATGGCGGTTGGGCTGACCTTGGTGGTCAGTTGCAGGACGGCCTGCTGGACGTTATCGCATTTGCGGCGGGTGTTCCGGTGCCAGCGGTCAGCCAGTTGGAAGTTCAGACAGACGTGAACATCATCGAGTTCACCGAAGAAGAGCAGGCAAAGCTGATGGCGACCTTCCCGGTTGCGGCATTTGACATCAGCGCAGAGGCCTACACAACGCTGACAGCGCCTGCGCGCTCTGTCTCGATGTGGAACTTTGCGATTGCGAACTGCGATCTGCCGGCCAGCTTTGTCAAAGCAGCCGTAGATGTTGTCATGTCCGACAATGAGCGGATGGTGAACATTCACCGCGCTGCACGTTCGTCCGTGCCAGAGAACTGGACCAAGAACGCTGGCGTCATGAAGTGGCACCCCGGTGCGGCCGAATGGTTCATCGAGAACGCTGGTGCAGACATTCCTGCAGACCAGATCTTCGGCAACTAAGCCGTAAAAAGACCGGGGCCGCGTGACATGCGTGGCCCCAGTTTTCATTTCAATCATTTAACATTTTGACGCTTATCAGCGCCCGAGGGTGCCGTGATAAAGGCGTGCAGCGGGGGCGGCACCATGACAGTAGATGCGCAAAAAGACGATCAGGTTGACGGACCTGTTCTGGCGGAATGTATAGATGACGAACCCGTCGAGCATAACCGGCGCATTTTTGACGGGCGGGCTTATCTGGTGATTGCGGCTGTTGCAGGGTTCTACGCCCTGTTTCACATGGCGGCACTGAACGGCTGGTCGATCCGGGGCTGGACCGGCGTCAACATCCCCGGTCTCCCGGTGTTCCCGATGGAGACATGGAATTTCCGGATTGTGCACATCGCCGGCGCGCTGATCCTTGGCTTTCTGCTGTATTCCGCACGCGCGTTTCCCGATGATGAAAAATCTGGCCGGCATCCGCTTGATATCTTGGCCTACCTCACGCTGCTGCCTGCGCTTTACGCCTGCTTTACCGCGTTGTCCTTTGGCAGCCAGATCGCTGGTGGCGTTATGTGGAACGGCATCGACGCGGGCATTCGAACCGCCGAAACGTATCACTACGGTATCCCCCTTTTGATCGCGACGACGCTTGGCATCGTGCTGGGTTGGATGCGTCCACGTGTGCGCGGCAGCATTGCACCTGCTGATCTGGTGCTGTCGGTCTGCGCTATTGCGGTGGCGATTTATCTGATTACGATTTTCGGCACCTTGATGCGCAACTCAACAGGTACACCGTTTGCGCCCATCGGGATGAGCCTTGCCGCTGTTGCGGGAACCGCACTGATCATGGAACTGACGCGCCGCGTTGCGGGTATGGCGTTGATCGTTATTGCCGGGGTATTTTTGCTGTATGTCTTTGTCGGCGATTTGCTGCCCGGTTTTCTGAACGCGCCTGATATCACGTGGCAGCGTTTCTTTAGCCAAGTCTACACCGATGCAGGTATTTTGGGGCCAACAACGGCTGTTTCGTCCACCTACATTATCCTGTTCATTATCTTTGCTGCCTTTCTTCAGGCGTCAAAGGTGGGTGATTACTTCGTGAACTTTGCCTTTGCGGCTGCGGGGCGCGCACGTGGCGGCCCAGCGAAAGTTGCGATCTTTGCCTCTGGCTTGATGGGTATGATCAACGGCACCTCTGCGGGCAACGTGGTGGCGACGGGATCATTGACCATCCCGCTGATGAAAAAGGTCGGCTACAAGCCTACGACTGCGGGCGCTGTTGAGGCTGCTGCATCGACCGGCGGGCAGATCATGCCCCCGATTATGGGTGCGGGCGCGTTCATCATGGCCGAGATTACCGGCATTCCCTACACCGACATCGCGATTGCGGCGATCATCCCTGCGGTTCTGTATTTCGTATCCATCTACTTTATGGTGGATTTCGAGGCGGCGAAACTGGGCATGCGCGGCATGCGTGAGGACGAACTGCCCAAGTTCCGCGATATGGTGCGTCAGGTATTCCTGTTCTTGCCGATCATCATCCTGATTGCGGCACTTTTCATGGGCTATTCGGTCATCCGTGCGGGGACGTTGGCGACGGCATCAGCCGCTGTGGTCAGCTGGTTCACGCCCTACCGCATGGGGATCAGATCGGTATCCAAAGCGTTTGAGCTGGCGGGCATCATGTCCGTGCAGATCATCGCGGTCTGTGCCTGTGCGGGTATCATCGTCGGGGTGATTTCGTTGACCGGTGTTGGCGCGCGTTTCTCATCCGTGTTGCTGAACATTGCGGATGCGAACCAGTTGCTCGCCCTGTTCTTTGCGATGTGTATCTCCATCCTGTTGGGTATGGGCATGCCAACCACGGCGGCCTATGCGGTGGCGGCGTCCGTTGTCGCACCGGGTCTCATCCAGCTTGGCATCCCTGCCCTGACAGCGCATTTCTTTGTGTTCTACTTTGCGGTCGTGTCAGCGATCACACCCCCCGTAGCGCTGGCAAGTTATGCAGCGGCAGGCATATCGGGGTCCAACCCGATGTCGACCTCTGTGGCGTCGTTCAAGATCGGCATTTCGGCGTTTATCGTGCCGTTCATGTTCTTTTATAACGGTGCGCTGCTGTTTGACGGCGCGTGGTACGAAATCCTGCGCTCTGCGATCACAGCAATCTTTGGCGTGTTCTTGCTGTCATCCGGTGTGCAGGGCTGGTGGGTCGGAAATCGGGCTGCGCCCATCGTGCGCATCGGCCTGATCGTTGTGGCGCTTTTCATGATCGAGGGCAGCTTGCTGTCAGACATCATCGGCGTAGCAGGTGCGGTCGCGCTGTATCTGCTGGCCAAAGCACTAAGGCCAAAGAACCCGACAGCCGCATAAAGGAACGGTTCGGCGGGCAATGTGATGCCTGCCGAACCAACCTACATATTGATCGTCAAGAAACATATGGAACACGGTGAGTGGAGCCCGTTAGAACGAGTTCATCGGTCTCTCTGACTGTTCCATAGCCTGAGTGCGCCGCTCAACTGCGGTAAGCGCGCGTTCAAATGTCGGCCGCACCCTGTTTGTCTTGCTGGCGTTGGGGCGGAAGGGGCGTCCAATGACGACGGACGCGTCGGCATGGTGCTTCATAAAGCCAAGCAAACCTGAATTTCTGAGATACTCGCTCACGCAGGCCTCCATTGCGGGCCATTCGTCATTCATGTCGTCGGGTGCGATGTAGATGAACGCCCCTGATCCGTTATATGCGCCAAGAAGGCTTCTGTTCTTTGTCGACCAGGATACCGCATTGGCAACTTCTGACAGCAGGTACAGCAGTTCATCCCCAGAGCAGTAGTTGAAGATACTCTCGAAATCGCAGATTTGCAGCGCGAAAACGGATGTTTTGTCTACTTTGGTTCGGGCCAGCTGTGACAGGTAGTTTCCGAGCGAAAAGATGTCGGTATGCTGGGAAAGGCCGGAGATCTTGAACGGGTCTTCGATATTCAGGGCATTCAGCCCGATGTTATCATCCAACGCATTCGCCTGTGAACCGACGACGAAGGTATCGCAGGCGTCCCGCATCATCCGTTCTGCGATCTGGACCCGCGTCCCGATGGCTTTGATGTCAAAGGGTTTGGTGATGTAGTCATTCGCCCCAGCACCAAAAGCACTTTCTATCGTCAGAATATCTGCATTCGCGGTCAGCACAATAATCAGTGTCGCTTGGTAAGCAGCCAGCCTCCGAATTCTGCGGCACAGCGTAACGCCGTCCATTTCGGGCATAGAAATATCAAGGATCAAGACTTCGAAGGCAACATCAGCACTTTCCAGTAATGCCAGCGCTGCAGCACCTGACCGTGCCGTTGTTACGTTGGTGTACCCCTGCTCCATCAAAGCGACAGGAAGCAAATCCAGAATAACCGGGTCATCATCTACAGCCAAGATTCTCACTGGTATTTCTCCCTATTTTGGTGGGCAAGTTGGTTTAGGCGGGCAATCTGGACATGCGCAAAAGCACCGTGCCCAAAATTCAATCATAGGTCGAATAAGACAATCGCGCGGAATCTGGGCAAATTTGTGAAGACTTTTCTACTTTTTGGTGCGCTTCCAATCATCCAAGTGCCCAAAACGGCGCAAAGATCAGAGCCAGAAGTACAAAACACCACATTAGGCTGGCATAGCTTTTCCTCACCCTTGTCATAAGTTTGCCTTAAATTCAGTTGGATATGGGAGTGGAAAGCTGTCGCACGTCCTTCATCACGCGTCAGGTAAGGTTAAGGGAAATAGCGACAATGCATATTCTGGCAGTAGACGATGATCCGATTATCCTTGGGCTTCTTGAGGAATACTTGACGGCTGAGGAAGGATTTCAACTGGATTTATACCCCTGTGCCGAGAGCGGTCTGGACGCACTGCGCACAGCACAGCGTCCATTCGATTGTATCATTCTCGACATTATGCTGCCGGGCATGAACGGTATTGCCATGTGCCAGCTGGTCCGGAACACCAAACGATATCATTCCGTGCCGATTTTGATGATCACAGGCAGTCAGGAAGTGGACCTGATGACGCAGGCGTTCGATGCGGGCGCCACAGACTTTGTGACCAAACCGTTCCTAAACCCAGAACTTTTGGCGCGGGTCAAAAGCTCAAGCATGCTGAACCGGAGCTTGGCCAAAGCAAACCATATCATGAGCGAACTGACAGCGCTGATGAAGATCCGCTTTAGCGAGGCGATAGCGCTGGAAATCGACGGGCTTTCAGACGTTCTGGCGCTTGAGAACGAGCTTCTTCGGTCAAGGGCCGAGCGTTTTTCAATGTCTCTTTTTAGTCTGTCTATCAGTGGCTTGCATGGCATTTATCAAACCACGACACCCATTTCGTACCGCCATTGTCTGGACGTGATTGGTGCCACGGCTGCCCTTTCGACGCAGGGTACGAAAAACACCCTTGCCTATGCAGGAAGTGGCCGGTTCGTCGGAACAAACCTTGACCGGCAGCGCATGGATTGTGAGGCGTTGAGCGACGATTTCAACGCTGGACTGGCAAAGATATGGAACGCGCAACGGACCGGTGTCGCCACACCACCCACCGGGCGGTTCAGCCTGATTTCAAGCCAGCGAGTTTGGTCGGGAACGTCAGCCGGTGAAAAATTGCGGGAATTCCTGAGCGCCGATGACGGATTTGGCCAAATGTCGGTCATTGATGAGAGCAACCTGTTTTCGCGGCTGGACCAGAGGATGCAGCAACCAACCTAAACGGCATGCGGAGATGGAAAGTGTGGTCAAAATGCAGCCAAGGTTGAGCCAATTATTAATCTGAACTCAAATTGTTTAAAAATGCCAAACTTATGCCATGTTTCCCCTAGAAGTTGATTTTACTTAACTCGTGCTCAGTGAAATCGGCGAATGCCAAATGTAGTGATGGAGAAAGACATGAGAATTCTGGCGGTTGACGACGACCCCATCATCCTTGAGCTGCTGACGCAATTCGTTGCAATCATGGGGGACCACGAACTCACAACAGCGCTTTCAGGACCAGAAGCTTTGGACTTTGTCAGGAATGAAACGCCCCCAGTTTGCCGGAGGCTCCAAAGTAAGTATGGATGGAGCCTATGGAAAAAAGTAACAGAGCAAACCGGTTTTCAACCGAGGTGCGCGCCCGCGCGGTTCGGATGATTTTGGAACACGAGCA
>Ga0209199_1001572_pt1 | contig 26807 bp, 32 predicted proteins | sample COGITO_mtgs_1105_7_FD_184805 | JGI IMG/M metagenome (GOLD analysis project Ga0209199, IMG submission 184805) | Pelagic marine microbial communities from North Sea - COGITO_mtgs_110523 (SPAdes) (version 2) | ecosystem: Environmental > Aquatic > Marine > Epipelagic ...
AAAATTTTATAATGATAAATTTCAAGAAGATCTTGATTCAAATACTAAACTATTATGTTTTGAAAATTGTGTATTTGATTTAGAAGAAAATATGTTGAGAGAAGGGAGACCCGAAGATAAATTATCTATTACAACTAAATATAAGTTACCTATAAAACCAAATGAATTACCAATGGATATTAATGTTTTATGGAAATCAATTGAATTAAGGAATGGCATTGATGAAAAATATTGGGATAAATCTATTAAACCATCTAAATCATTTATTACAACATATATGGGAATTAAAGATTTCTTATTGAAAGTCTTGCCTGATTTAGACATAGAAGAAACACCCGGTGAAATCAGAGATTATTGTATTAAATATATGGCGGGTAGATTATGTGGTGAAGTTATGAATCGATTTTCAATATGGACGGGTTCAGGTGGTAATGGTAAATCAATCTTAATTGATCTATTACGACAAGCAATGGGTGGATATTGTATGAATTTACCTGTAACTATTTTAACTCAAAAAAGAAAAGCAAGTAATTCTGCTTGCCCTGAAAAAGCTAGAACTAGGGGTGCTAGATTATGTTATATGCAAGAACCAGATGAAAATGAAACAATTAATGCAGGTGAGATGAAAGAGTTGTCTGGTGGTGATATGATTCTAGCTCGTAATTTATATCAAGAACCTTTTGAATTTAAACCACAATTTGAATTGGTTCTTATGTGTAATGATAAACCTAAAATAGAAGATAAAACAAATGGGGCTTGGAGAAGGGTAGCTGTATCACCTTTCAATTCTCGGTTTGTAGATAGAAAAGAGGAAATAGACCACTCCCGACATGTATATAAAGCAGATAAACAACTCACAGACAAAGTAAAACATTGGGGTATTGTTTTTATGGGTATGCTATTACGTCAATGGGTAGATTTAGATTGTCTAAATATTGAAGTTCCCAAATCAATTCGCATGGAAACTCAAAATTATAAAAATCAAAATGATTATATCGGTCAATGGTTTAATGAATGTGTTGAATCTGATCCCGATGATACTACTCCATTTAAAGATTTATGTAGTTGTTATCAAAATTGGTTGGATGTTGTATATGGTAAAAATATTAGATTAGATATAAATTCATTGAAAGAGCGTTTGATATCTTGGCAGAAATCTAAATATGGATTTTCTGATGGTGTCAATGGTTCTATGACAAATCCTAAAATTAATATGAAAATAAAAGATGAAACTTAATATTTAAAAAATTTAATCCAATTTATAATTAAAAAACAAAATACAATTACATAAATTAAATATCTATTTTCATATTTATTAATATCAAATATAGGTTCTAAAAAATTATAAATATAACCTTCTTCTTTTTTAACTCCTCTAATCATTTTACATTCAATATAACTAAATGTACATTTACGATAATCTGATAACCATTTAAATAATAAATAAACACATATACCAATTGAAAATTCTTGGATCCATCTTATATCAGATAAACTCGAATACAATATTATCATTATAATGATTTTTTTTATATAATAATGTATCATTAATATATAAAGATTTATTAATATAAATAAATAATATAATGAGCTTTAACGGAGTAGTACAATGGTTTTCACGCACAAAAGGATATGGTTTTGTAAAAAAACTAGAATCAGACACGACAATTTTTGTTCATAGAACAAATGTTAAATGTGGAGAGTTTGTAAACCTTTTCCCAGGTGAATATGTTAGTTTTGATGTTGAAATAAAGGATGATAAAGAACATTGTGTAAATCTGACAGGATATAATGGTGGTAATCTTCTATGTCAAAATGATAAATATTATTTTAAAGTTTATCAAAGGCGGACCCAAGATAATAATGATGCCGATGATGCTAATGAAGCTGATGATGTTGATTAATTTAATCAATTAAACATATATTTAAATCTAATTCTTTTTTTTTATTTTTTCCTTTTAAACATTTTTCAATATTACCATCTAAATCAATGATATCTATATCATAGTTTTGTTTATGATAAAATTGTAATCTTTTTTTAGATTGATTTTTAAAAATGGAGAATTCATCATTAATATCAAAAATTAATGGATGAAATTTTCTATTTTCTTTAGTTTGTCTCAATATTCTCCCCACCGATTGAACGATGTCAGATTTAGGAGAACCCAATATAATTGTATTTAATTTAGGTATATCCATACCTTCAGACGCCATTGAAAATGTTCCTAATATAATCTGTTTTTCTTGTGCGTCTCTCAATTGTTCTGGTTTCATTCCGCCAACATAGAAACCACTATCAATATTATTTTTTTTTAACATATCATAGATATCTTTTAAATTTTGTCGTCTATCACTTAGATATAAAATATCTCGTCCTTCTTTAAAATATTCTATAATTTTTAAAATAACAATATTTGTTCTTGGTTTATAATTACAAATATTATTAATCATTCGGGGACAACATGCTTTCGGTCCTTTTTGAGTATATATATTTTCAATTTTACAATAATCCTCATCATCTATAGAATATGTTAGAATATCAACTTTAACATAATCGGTATTTTTTTCTTTAGTAGCATATGCAGTTTTGCCAATATACCATTCAAATACTTTTCTACAACCATCTTTACGATTGGGTGTGGCAGATAAACCAAACATATATTTAGTTTGGACTTTTGACATACAACGTTGAAAGACTTCGGCACCTAAATGATGACATTCATCAAAAATAGCCAAACCAAAACTATTGAACGTACCTTCAGGATATTCTTTCATTGATAAACTTTGAACCATAGCTAAGACAATATCTTTATTTTCAATATCAATTGTATTTTGTTGTATTTTTCCTATTCGGGCATCTGGGATAAATTCTTTGATTCTATCATACCATTGGGTCATTAAAAAATCTTTATGAACGATTACAATTGTTTTATGTTTTAATTTAGATAAAACATATAATGCCAATATTGTTTTACCACCACCACATTTTAATGATAAAATACCACCCCCAATGGATAATATTTGTTTCATACATATATCATAAATTGGTTTTTGTTCTTCTCTTAAATCACCTTTAAACTTAATATTTATTTGGTCACCTTCTAAATCAATTGTATCAGGAATACCAAATTTTTCAATACCATAAAATCTAGGTAAATATAATTTTTTAGGTGATTCTAAATATGTTTTAAATTTAACTTCATTCGTATTTCCAAAATCATTCATGATATGTGGTTTCACTGTTAATTCATCTTTTATTTCTTTTATTTTTTCAGGTTTAAAATCTTCTTTTCTAATAATAAAACCATTTTTAGTTAATTTCATTTTATATTACTATATTACTATATTACTATATTATATAATTTAACTTTTATATCAAATTAAATAGATAATTTATATCAATACCTAATGGTGTTTCAGAAATTTCACGTGGTAACATATAATCTAAAATACTTGTATAACCTGTAAGTTGTTCTATTCTTTCTTGTTTTCTAATTTTGTCAACATTACAATTAAAAGATTTAGGACATGTATGAAATATTTCAAATGGTTCTATTGTTACTTTAGTCTGAATTGTATTGTATATTAAAACATATAGTATAAATAGTAAAAATATAAATTTTATCATATTAATATGATTAATATATTTATTTTAGTTTAATTTATATTAATTTTATCTTAATAAAAATAATAATGGATATTAAAGATAAATTTTATTCAGATAAAAATAAATTACATATATTTAAAATATTACAAAAACATATCAAAGAAAATTTTAATGTAAATATCACTATCAAAAATGATGTTGATTCATTTTATGAAAATATTGATACTATATTTAATGAAAAAAATAACACCGATGAATTAACTGATTTAAATAAAAAATTAATTGATAAAAGTTATAATTCATATTTAATAACATATAATTTAAATGATTTAAAATACATAAATTCAGGTAATAGAATCAGTGGGACTAGATATGAATATTTATATAAAATAGATACAAATATAACGAAAATAAATAAATTATATATACCCATTGAAGACAATACATTATTTTTAAATTTATTTATTAATTTAAAAATTAAAGAATTAAATGTAGATACAAATTGTAAATGTATAGACACAATACAATTAAATAATTATATGATTGGTGTATATGAACCTGAAAAAAAGAGCGTGTATACTAAACACAAAGGAGATATAAATATTAAACTAAGTAATATATTTTTGGATACTATAATATCAGAAGATATATATTCATTGAGTTCATATGAAAAATCTAAAATAAATTTAATGAAAAATGGTGATTTTAAAATTGATGATATCATTCAAGTTAGAGAAACTAAACACACATTTAATATTAAAGTTAATGATAATATTATTACAATAAATAATATTAATAATATGACTATTAAAACCGAGCATCATTTTATAAATTCATCTATCCAAAATATTATAGAATATGAATAGTTAATCATAAAAGTAATTTCTAAATTTATTCATATATTTATCACTTTTTTTATTATTTATATAAGTTTTGAAATTACCTTTATCTTTCATATAAGTTATAAAATGTAAACAATATATACCACATTCTCCACCAGACATTTGATGTTGTTTATCATTATATGTATATTTTAAATCGATTCCATTGTTTATCCCTTGATCCATAACATTCTGAACAAATTCATTTATTTCTGATGGCGGTTTATCACCATAAGAATCAAAAAAATATATACAAGGGTCTTTAAAATTTTCACCCGTAACATCTATATATAAACTAATCCAATGTTGTCCGGGTTCACCATATTCATCAGTATTATATACAATTGCAATTTTCTCATGTTTATCATCTATATGTTTTTTTAAATTAAAATCACATAATTTGTTTATACATATTTTTTTATCAAATGAATCTATAGGTAATGCTCCATAACTATAAAATTTATTATCTACATTCATATATCTATTTAAAATTTTTTCAATATCCTCAGTGGTTAACCATTTATCATTATCTTTATTCCAAGATTCGGGTTTTGGTGGTTTAAAATTAGATTTCAATTTATTTAATTCTTTTTTAGATAAATTTTGAATTAAACTATCCATCGTCAACCAGCACATTTCATCTTTACAAGTTCCGATTTTAGATAAAATTTTTTTAATTTCTGAATATATTTTTTTAGAATCATTATTTATATTTATTTTATAACCTTGCTTATTTAATATATTTGATATTAATAATAATGATTTATCATCATAACATGTATTTTTTTTTTCTTTACCCGAAGTTATACATTTATCCGAATTAAACATAATATAATATATACTATATATTATATATTGTATGAATTGTAGAAAAAAGAGTAAAGTTAAAAAACTTAAAGGTGGTTCTAATATTGGTTTCACTATTAATATCCAACAAGGTCCAAAAAAAAGTAATAATAAAAGTAAAAAGAAAAGGAAATCGTTAATGAAAGGTGGGTGAGGTGGGGGGTCCGCGGATTACGACCCCGGACATGTTTTAATTCGTCAAAAATTATTGGACCCCGAACTTAAATTAAAAGGTGGTAAAAAGAAAACTCTGAAGAAAAAGAAAACTCTGAAGAAAAAGAAAAAGAAGAAAAAGAGTAAGAAAAAGAGTAAGAAGAAATAAATAATATTAAATATATAAATAATCCATATGACTTTTTTTTTATAAAAAAAATATTAAAAAAAAATGAAAGTGATTATTAATCTATTTTTTTAATAATTTCAGATAGTGATATTCTTTTTTTAGGATCTAGATCCAGCATCTGTCTAAATATTGTTTGAAAGGGTATTTTATTTTTAAGTTGTGTCATTTTTTTATTTTCAGATATTGAATAGATATAATCTTTCATTAAATTATCATTATATTTATAAATATTATCCCAATAAAATGGATCAGTATTTAAATGTAACATCTCGACTACAACGACACCCAAACACCACACCATCGTCTTTTCTCCACATCTCGGAAATCCTTTTAAATAACGTGCTTCCCAAGGTAACCATGTGGCTGCGTTTTGTTCTCCGTGTTTACATATACCACCCACATCACCTAAAACTATTTTTAATATATCACCATCTAAACATTTAAATAAAATATTATCAGTTTTTAAATCTGTATATGTTAATTTTTTATCATTCAAACATTCTAAATGTTTAGCTATTGTTTTAATAACTTTCAATATATTGTCAGGATTTAATAGTTTACCTATTTTCGATAAAGGTCCATTCATTAAATCCATTGCTGCAAAATATTTATTATCATTTTTCAATAATTTACAATTAACTATCTCACAAGGTATATTTAATTTTTTTAATAATCTAATTATTTTAATTTCATCATCCTTTTGATTGAAAAAACTTTTTAAAGCAATTTCTATATCTCCATTCGAATAACTATGAACTTCACCATAACCACCCTTACTTAAAAATTTGATATCTTTTAATGTATCTGTTTTATTATATATAATTTTAAACTTATTAGATTGTTTTATTAATGTTATCTTATTTATATCAATCTCTTTTATTTTTTTATATGTAGAACAATGTTTAGTAAATATATTTAGAATATAAGATTGTTTGGGTGGTGATAAATTAACATTTAATGGTTTCACTAATGAAGGTAATGCAAGTATAACACCGTGTGAATTTAATTTGTTTTTATTTATAGTATTATTATTTATACAACGATTTGTTTTTAAATTTAATATTTTCCCACCTGGACATATTTTTTTAACAGTTTTTTTAACGTTTTTTTTTATATTATTACACCGATTCGTTTTTATATTTAATACCTTCCCCTTGGGACATTTCTTTTTATTAACTTTTGTTTTAACATTTTTATTAACTTTATCACATAAACCAGTTTTTTTATTTCGTCTATGTTTATTTGGACAACGAGGCATTATATTATATAAATATAAATTAATAATATTATAAAATAAAATTTAATTTGAAAACACAATTATTTAAATCTATAAAAATACAATATATATATATTTATAATTATGTCTCTTGTTCTTACAATCCCGAACAATAAACCTGGGGATGTTGTTAAGACATCGTGGGAACATAATGGTTTTGATGCTGGTGATTTTGAATTAGGTGAAGAAGTTGGTATATTGACCCCAAGGTCAGCAAAAGAACTCCAAGTTGATGTTGAATTTGATGAAATGATTTCTAAAGAAGAGCAATTTATTGAAGACGGATATGATGATATTGATGAGATGAATATGTGTTTAGAAGGAGCAGTTCGTAAATGTGAAGTTATTCACCCTGAAAAAATTGTAGAAAATGTACAGGTTCGCATTACAAAAATAAGTGGATTTTATTCTACCGGATCAATTGATAGGGTTAATAATGTTTACATACCCAACTCGGTCATTTATGGTTCTGAAAACATTGAAGAATGTTGCGAACAATCCAAGGATAGTCAGAAAACTGATTTATACAAACAAAATGAGAATACAAAGGTCCAATATGGTAAGAGGAGTGTTGGTGAATTGTGTTCAATGAATCTTGTTTACAACCCAAAGGGTAAAAATCTATGGAAAGCTATTTATATCCATGAAAAACCCGAACCATTCGTGAAAGCAAAACTAGTTCAAACAATCGGGGCAGATGTATGGTATGTAGATATTGTTCAACAAGATCTTGGAAAGATGATTGGAAAGGGTGGAATTCATATCAAGAATATCCGCAAAGATATCTTATTCAATTACCCAGAAATGAAGCATTATTGGGATGAAATTGATCTTGATTATTACACCGAAAATGCTTGGAGGGATGATTACAGTGACAAAATAATCAAAGATAAATGGTTTCCAAAAATGGATATTAACAATAAAAATGGTATCACCCAAGTCAGGATATGGCAAGATATCATATCTCATGCTGATAAATCAGAATTTTCATATTCAGGGTTCTGCCCAATCCAAGGTGTTCTGAAAAAATTGTATTGTTAGGAAAAAAAATAAAAAAAAAAATAAAAAAAATAAAAAAATAAAAAAAAAATTAAATAAACAAATAAGTCTGACTTATTTTTTATCTATCACACTTTGATATAAAATTATCTAAACTAGTTTCAAATATTTTTTCAAATATATTTATCAGATTAGAATCTATTATTTTTTGATTATATTGTTCATTATCATATTTTTTTTTAGTATCATTATTAGATAAAATTTCATATGCTTTTGATATATTTAGAAATTGTTTATTTGCCCCTTTATTATTATTTTTATCTGGATGATATTTTTTTGCGTTTCTTCTATATGCTGTTCTAATTTCTTTTAAAGAAGCTGTATTATTTATACCCAATATAGTATATAATTCATACATTATATTGTTCTATAAATTGATTGTTTTATATTATTAACCCAAACTTGGAAAATCAGATTCAGAATCTAAATTAAATTGGGGTTCTATATAAGTTGACCCTGATTCTATCGTTTGAGAACCAGGTGCTCTATATACACCCGACCCCCCCTTTTTAACTATTTTTTTTCTAATAGATGGATCGTGATCTTCTATTTCCACAAATTTTAAAGTAATGAAACGATTTTCTATGTCCCATCTATCTAAACTATAATTATCAAATGTCCTTGGAAATGGTCCAGATTCTAAATTAAATTTTCCTAAACTTCTTATAGGTCGTTCTAATACAATTTCTAAATCAATATATTTTACTTGTAAATCGAATAAATCTATTATTTTTTTTTTCAATGATAAAACCTTTTCTTCAGGTTCAATTGCTATTTCTTTTTTAAAATTATTGTTCTCAATTACAAATGTTATCATACTTTATTTTATTTTATACTATATGTTTATTTTTAAATAAATAAATTAGTATAATGTAATATATATTCATTGTTTTCTGAATCAATCACACTTGCTTTCACTTTATTTAATTTTTTAATTTTACCTGTTAGAACATTACCCGATTTATCATTCCATTTCACTATTGATCCAACATTGATTAGTTCTTTAATATCTTTGATATTATTTTCATATTCTTCTTTTTCAATAATGATAAGTTTATCATTCTCAACTATATATTCTGAATTATTAGATTCAATAATACTTTTTTTCTTATTAACTTTATTAACATTACCAAATTTAAATTTTTTTCTATATAACCATTTAACTTTCATATTTTTCTCTACATTTATTTTTTCTTTAACAGGTTTCACTATTTCTTTTATTTCTATTTTTGCATCTTTAATATCCTTTTTATCATCTTTCTTAATATCAATATTTTTAGGTGTATCCACTATAATCACAGAAGATATAGTATTTATAATGTGTAAGGCTTCTTCATATAATTCCAACATTTGCTTTGTTTTATTCATATATTCTATGGGTTCATTGATATCTTTTTCATGATATATTTTTTTTCGTTGATTTATAATTTCTTTAATAAGTTTTTCTTTTTCAATAATATTATTTTGAATTTGATATTGTTCTTCTAAAAAATTAATTTCATCGGTAACACTTTTTAAATCTGTTCCTTTAATATTAAAATGTTTAGTTAATAAATCATAATTTATAGATTCATTAATAACTCTTTTTAATTCGTCGATTATTAAAGTATCTTTATATTTTATTAAATTTATTTTTATTTTAACACCACAATCTCCATTACTATCATCACCACAAGTATATATCAATGAATATTCAGATTCTATAAATTGTTTATTTTTTTCACAACCATCACATTTTTTAGAATTAGAATATTTTTCTATATGATATTCTATGAAATTAGTATTATATTTATCCATATATATTATAAGTTATTTATATTTTTTCTATTTTATCAACTATAACTATTGGATTCTCTTTTTTGATTGATTTTTTAATTTGTAATTTAAAATTAGATAAATTACAACAATTATGACTATGTTTATTTAAATGTTTGAAACAAAATATATATCCACAATCACATTTTATTTCAATTAAATTTTTAATACGTTTTTTACATTGATGACATTTAACCATTATTATTATTAATATTTATTTATATTTATGAATCAAATTATAAATCTATTTATACAAAAATAAAATATATTTATAGTATATATATAATGGAACAGAGTTTTTCGGATTTATTTAAAATGGATAAATGTTCTCCACTTATGGCATATGGTGTTATTGTTGTAATTACCGCAATTTGTATATATAATGTTAGATCTGAATTTAATCGTGTTGGTAATAATCCAAAGATTAAAAATATAAATGATATGTTTATGTGGTACGAAATAGCTTTATTATTAGTTACAGGTGTAATTATGTATGGTTTATGTCAATATAATGAATCAACTTTGGCTTGGCTTGTATTATTTGCTCCATTATTAGCATATACTATTAAAACTGTGATTGTATTCATGAGTGTATCAAGTGTTCAAACAATTATACCACCCGCTGTTGATCCTAATATACCTTCGAATATGCATCCATCTAATGCTGGTGGTGCTCAACAAGCATTAGCCGATAGTATTAGAAGACAAACTGCTATTCAAGCCCCACAACAACAAGTAAAACCTGCTTTTAAAATGGGCAATAATGCTCAACCAGGTATGTCCCCCCCTTTAAATAGTATGGATAGTATGGGATCTAATTTATTATAGTTAAGATTTATTAAATAAAATATTAATATTATTAAAATGTATAATGAATTATTTAAAATTTTAAATTATAATGATAAAATAGAAGATAAAATAGAAGACAAAATAGAAGACAAAATAGAAGACAAAATAGAAGACAAAATAGAAGACAAAATAGAAGACAAAATAGAAGATAAAATAGAAGATAAAATAGAAGACAAAATAGAAGATAAAATAGAAGATAAAATATTAAGTTCGAAAACGAATTTATGTATATTTTTAACACACGATTTTAAACCTATTTTTTTAAAAAAAATGAAAGAAATTGATAAAATATATAATGATAAAGATATAATTATTTTATGTGATAATTCTAAAAAAAATAATACATTATTGATTAATGATATTAATAATGTATTAAATCATATTAAAGTAATTGAAACATCATTGATTCAAAATAGTTCGTATGATAAATACGGACATACAATGTATATTAAATATTTTAAAGAAAATAAATTATTATTAAATAGATATGAATATTTTTGGATCATTGAAAATGATACATATATAAATATGAATTTTCATAATTTTATTAATTCTTATAATTTAAATAAACAAGAATTATTAGTCCCTGAAATGGGTTTGAGAGATAATAAATGGTGTCATATTCGTTCATTGTGGGGGTTTAAAAAAATATATAAAATTGGAGCCACCTGTTGTATTTTAAGATTAAATCATATATTTTTAAAAGATATCATTGATGAATTGGATATTAAATATAAAGGTTATTTAGAAACATTTTTACCCAATTTAATACATGAAAAAAATTATGAAATGAATACATTTAAACCTGAAGATATTGGTATAGTTAATGTTTATGGTGGTCCATTAATAGATATAATTATTAAAGATATTAAATCTAATACTAATAATTATATTGAAAACAAGATTTATCACCCAATTAAATTATAGTTTTAAGATTATTTAATTCATCATATAGTTGTTTTTTTAATTTATTCTTTGTTCCTTGTTTTAATGATATATTATTTTTATCAGCAATTTCTTGTAAATCTTTTAATTTATATTTAGATATATTGTTTAAACCCCCTTCATATATATTATAATTTTTATTTAAATCATCTAGAAAATAATCATTGATATTTTCTGGATTCATTTTATCAATATCTATATCAACCTTATCATTATATTTAATCCATCCATTATCAAACATATATATGTTTGTTTTATCATATTTAGAACATAATGATATACATTTATTTTTATGTTTATCATATATAATTAAACTTATTTTGAAATAATCACATAAATATAATATAGATGATAAATAATTTAAATTTATCATATTTTTTTGAACTAGTTTTTTCTTGAATGATTTTTTATAATTATAATTATCAAAACATTCATCCGACTTTTCATCCATATCTACTGCAATCTCCATTCTTTTATTGTCTACATAACCTTTACCATGTTTATTTAATATACTATCAGGATCATTTGTATATAATATACAATCTAATAAAAATTTATATTTTACTTCTGGTTTAATAATGGGTTTATTTTTAATATTATTTTTAGGGGAATATAAACCTTGTGTATATTTAGATTCTTTGATATCTTTTACAAAAGATTTTTTGTATTTAATATTTTTAAAATGATCCATATTTATTATTTATATATCATATTATGTTTAAATTAAATTTATGATTCTATTGATATATCATCTATAACTGATTTATAATCTATAAGTTTTTTAGATATTTTTTTATTTTCTTCTTCTATTTTTTTTATTTTTATATTTAAATTTTCTATTTCTTCATTTTTTAAATAAAATAATATCAAGGTACTTGTAATTGTTATGATAAATGTAATTATTATTAAAAATAAATTTTTGTTATTTTTTATCATTTATATTTTATATTTTATATTATTATTATTATATGGTATTATGTATTATTATCTTTGTATTAATAATATTATTATATATAATATATCTATTATATCTATATATTTTAAATAATAAAAAAATGATAAAATAGATATTCCTAAAGTAAAATGGCCGTTTATTAATCTCCAAGATGAAAATGGTGAAAATATAAATATGTTATGTTTACGAGGCCCAATAGATAAGAAAGAAGATATAGATTTTTTTAATAAAAGTTTAAAAAAGGGTATTAAATTTTTAGGGTGTAGTAGTTTCCTTTCTTTTCCGGGATTGTGTTTAAATAAACATGACAAATGTCATAAATCAATCCTAGAATTTCAAGGTAAACCTTATTATCATGAAGATTATGTTATAGGATGGGCTCACGGTTTTAGAGAACCAGATAAATATATTAAAAATAATATTCCAAAAATACTTATATCTGAATCTGATTTCTGCGATAATACCAAATTAGATAAAGGTAATATTAAAATAATATATGATTTTATAGTCCATTGTCCAAAGGATAAAGAATGTGATACTGGTTGGCATCATCATAATAAAAATTGGAGTTTATGTAAAAAAACTATAGAAACATTATGTAATAAATTTAATCAAAAGGGTATTTTAGTTGGCCGAACGGGTTGTAATGTTGATATTAAAAATCCTAAAAATTTCGAAGAAGTAGATTTTTTAAAATATCATAAATATATTGAAAAATTAAAACAATCTAAATTTATAATTATACCTTCATTTGAAGATGCTAGTCCGAGAACATTAACGGAAGCAATGACATTAAATATGCCCATATTGGTTAATAAAAATATATTGGCGGGGTGGAAATATGTAAATGATAAAACAGGTATATTTTATGATGAAAATGATATGGATGAAAAAATAGGTATATTTTTAAAAAATATAGATGAAAAAAAATACGAACCTAAAGAATATTTTTTTAAAAATCATGGACTCAAGGTATCCGGAAAACAATTAAGAGATTTTTTAAAATCTATATATCCCGATTTATCTGATTGTAAATTTGTTAAATTTCCCGTTTCTTAAAAATAATTTGAAAAATATTATATATTTATTTTTAAAAAAATGGATGAACAATCTATATTCTATCAATCTGAAATAACTGAATTATTTCATAAAAATTTATATACTTTTATAGATACTGAATATAAATATATAAAAAATAATATAATAAAAAGAATAGATATATATATAGAAGTAAATTATATTATTAATAATATAATTGATAATATAAGTAATGAATCACGAGATAGGTGAACAATTAATACCTGATTTTATATACCACCAATTATTATCTCAAATTAGTGATAGAATTAATGAGTCAAATGTTATGGTTGAATCTTTCGATGATCAAAAGGTGAAAGATAAACCCACTTTAAAAGAATATATTGAAAAAATACCTTGCGAACAAGTCACAAAAGATATGGTGGAACGGGAGGAATATTGTAGTATTTGTTTAGATAAATTGTCTGAAGGTGTTAAATCATATATTTTACCTTGTAATCATTATTTTCATGATGGTTCTTCGTGTGATTGTGGTGGATTGATACCATGGTTGGAAAAAAACAATACTTGTCCCGTCTGTCGATTAGTTTTACCCGAAGAACCTGAAAAAGAGGGGGATCAAGGGGAACAAGGGGAACAAGGGGATCAAGGGGATCAAGGGGATCAAGGGGAACAAGGGGAACAAATTAATGGTATGATTCAAATACATATTACACCTATGATTAATTTACAATATTTGGGAGACTTAATGGATGATGAAATAGATGATATGAATGAAGCTATAAGGCGTTCTCTTGAATAAATTATATTATATTTATAATTATATGGAAGAAATCCCCGATTATGTAAATATATTTATGACAACTAATAAAGAACAATTGGATAATATATATAAAGAACATATTGAAAAAAGTTTTGGTATTTTAAATATTAATATAGATAATGAAGATAATAAAGTAGATGTTTTTTTTGTCAATGAAGAAAACTTAATCAAAAGATATGGTAAAGAATATGTAGATGAAATTAAAAATGAAAAATTTTATCAAGTGTATGATAAAAAGACTAATAAAATGTTTATACTTAAAATATAATTTTTAAATTATAATTTTTAAATTATAAATATGGGTGACCTTGTTCAGTATTTCCTTTATTATTATATTCAGGGTTTTCAATTGGGACTTGAAGATTTTCTAAATCTTGAGTATATTTTTCATACATATGAACTTCAGATACAATCGTATTAACAGAAAATTCAATTGTAAGTTTATTAAGTTTTTGAATCTCATATAATATATTATCTACACCTCTAATAGATTGGTCTCCATGTTGGAATAATATCGACCTCATAATTATATATATCTCATTTTCTGATTGAGCATCTATGACTACATTTGTTTGTTGATGAACATAATATCTAATTGATTTTTGAATAGAATCTATATTGTTTTTAGAAAAATATATTATAGATAATTCAGTTGTTTCATAATTTCCTTTTATAGCTATTATTTCTTCACTATTTTCGAATAATGGTGCTTGTTGTAATGTATCTAGTTCATAATCTAAACCATTTGTCATATCTGGAAATAATCCATTATTTATACTATCATCAATTTTATCTAAATCTACATTATTTTTTTCAATATGATCATCTGGGGTTAAACTTGATGAATATTGTAATAATGGAGAACCTTGAAGAATATTATTCATTATATAATATTATATATATAATATTATATTATAAATGAACAATAAATTTTGGCCTATATTATTTGTATTAATCATAATTGAAACTATTGCTATGACAATAATAGAAAATTCAGTTAAATTAAAAACATATCACTATATAATTGCTATATTTTTATATGGTTTAGTAAGTTATTTATTTTATAATTTATTAACTAATACTACTAAATCTGGATCTACAGTAAATGCGATATGGAATTGTAGCACAACTATTGCTTTGGCAATCATTAGTATATTCTACTTTAAAAAAACTTTAAATTTAAATGAAAAAATAGGTATATTTTTTGCTGTTTTATCCATATTATTTATGGAATCGGTTATTAAAGTTTGATTTTATTATATTTATTATATTTTATTATATTTATTATATTTATTATAGTTATTATAGTAATGGTATCATATAAATTAAAATATATATTATTATTTTGTATTGCTGTTATATCATTGTATATATTATATAATTATAAAAATAAAGAATATTTTATGAATTATGTAGAAGAACAAGATAGAAAAATAGATGAAATTGAAACAAATATTAAAAATGAATTAAATCAAGAAATTAAAAAAGATATGCACCAATCAAAGTATTGTGTGGGTCGCACATCCATTCCCAGTTCGCTAAATATAAATAAAGAAAATACAATACTTGGTTTTGGACCAAATATTCCTTTTATCAATAAATATTATACACCTGTTCCAAAAGGTATAACACCAACGCCAAGTCCTAGTCCGAGTATAACACCTATACCCGGAACATCACCAACGCCTGGAATATCACCAATACCTGGAACAACACCAACAACAAAATATCATTGTAACCTTTTAAGTAATACGTGTTCAATATCTGTGCTTGGTGAATATAATACAGAGGTAGATTGTAATAATGCTTGTAAACCACGAACACCACCAACACCGCCGGGACCACCACCACCACCTACACCAACACCAACACCACCTGGACCAGGACCACTACCTCCACTCCCAAATAAATGTAGTAATTACGATACATGTTCTTCTATCATTAGTAACCCTGATATTAATGATTGTTGTAAAGAATTTAGTGATTTTGGATGTCATATAACAAACAAACATTGTTGTAATATAGGAGATATATGGATAAATGGTAATTGTACAACACCAGCACCAGTACCAACACCAACACCTACACCTACACCTACACCAACGCCAACACCAACGCCACCGCCGCCGACACCAGGACCACCGGGACCAGCACCACCACCTACACCAACGCCAACACCAACGCCACCGCCGCCGGGACCACCACCACCAACGCCGGGACCACCACCACCAACTCCGCCGGGACCAGCACCAACCCCTGGTGGGGGAGGTATTTCTCAAAATTGTTTAAGTCAATATAATAATAAGACAAATGGAATATCTATTGATAAACAAAAATTTGCAACAGTTCAAATTGTAAATAATACAAGCGAAGAATTTTTACATATATTTTGTCAGGTTCCATTCAACCCAAAAGTGACATATAAATATACTGATACTGCTTCTTGGGTTATAAATACTAGTTCTAATGGTGTTAAAATTGCAAAAGAACCAAAGAATTGGTCTGGTAATCAAATCGGCACTTATAAATACGCTCCTAATATATATAACAGTTCAATCGCAACACCGCCAAGTATGGCTGGAATAGATGCAAATATTTATCAAGAAATTATTATTCCTAAAAATGGATATGTTATATTAAATATTCTTCCCATATCTGGTGGTTCATATGGGTCTATAAATGGTATTGCACCACCATTTAGAATATTTCCATTAAAAGTTAGTAATAGTTATAAAAATAAATTTTTAGATACTGAATATTTTTGGAATAAATCAGGAACTAAAGGATTGGCCCCCACTAATAACTATATTAAACAGATTCCTATACTTTTCGAAGGGTCTCCTGGTGCTATTGCTGATTTAAGTGTCGTAGATGGTGCTAATTATAGAATTAAAATGCAAGTTTCAGCAAATAAAGCACAAATTAGCGGTAATAAAAATGCAGCAAAAAAAAGTCCAGATTTAACGTATTTAACAACCGGTATAATATCTAACCCTTGTAACGGTAATTCTAATGGGGATCTTGGTATAGGGTGTTATAATCCATTTGTAAAATATTGCTCCACGGACTGTGAAAAAAATTTTAAAACTAATTGCACTGGGAATGTCACGGGAACTTTATATGATAATACAGCTACTTGCTTTTGTGATGCGTCCAAGGCACAAGCTTGTCAATTCAATCAATGTTCTAACAAGTTTTGGGATATGGATACTCCACTGGCTAAACAAATAATAGCCTGGGGATACGGGACAAAAGAATCAGGGGGGAAAGTAGATGGGGGGGCGAAAGGAGATATAACGAAAAATAAACCAAATCCAGGTGAAGGGCCAGTTAAAAACTATATCGGAGATTATAATAATTTAAATAAAAAAGCAGCTTTATATCCATGGTGTAAATCAATTCACGCAAATAGTAAAAGTAATAATGATATCAATATAAATGATGGTACTGTATATTGTTATGATTATGATGATGCTAAATCTTCATTTCATTGGGATAAATTTAGTTCAACAGAAGGTTTCCAATTAAAATTAGATATATTTGATTTAGAATGTTAATCATCGTTTTATTATTACATTTATCATAACAATAATCGGTGGTTTCATTTCATTTTATTTGAAAAATGAAGAAATTGATAATTTAGGTGTAAATTATAATAATATAATTAATAATTTTAATCCAACCACCATGGGTAATATTCCAGATTTTAAAGACAAATAAGTTATTAATAAATAATATTAACAATAATTAATTATATTATTAATATATTATGACTATAAATATATTAATATGTTTATTTATAATATTTATAATATTAATAATTATTATAATTTTTTTATCATTTAATGATAAGATTGAACCATTAGAAACTGATAAAAAAAATTATAATAATTATAATAATTCAGGTGATGATGTTTCTTTAGATGTCGATGAAACCGAACCAAGTGAAACACCTAATGAATTTATTGATAATCCACCCCCACCCGATATGTCTAATATTGAAAATAAACCTTCTAATATTTTATCTGGATTACAAGAACAAATTGATAGTAATATAGAATCTACTATTTCCGAAGAAGATATTTTAGAATATAAGAAAAAATGTAAAGATAATATAAATACAAATCCTAATTTAATATTAGGATATGATCCAGGTATGGCATATATGGTATATAGACAAAATAATTATTTTAATACATCAACTAAAATACCACAAGATAAAAAGGATTTACCTAATATTCCAATTGATCCATTTATACCAGGTTATAACCCTTCACCACCACCAGCCACCATATTTTTTAAGTATAAGTGTAATAATGGAACATGTTCCCCTGATCTAAATGGTAAATATATCTCATCAGAACAATGTAAAAGTGAATGTAAACTATCACCACCTCCACCTACACCTCCACCTCCACCACCATCTCCACCACCACCTCCACCTCCACCTCCACCTACACCTCCACCTCCACCACCATCTCCACCTCCACCTCCACCTCCACCACCACCAGCACCAGCACCTAAAACATGTGGAAAAGAAGGGGGGTGGGAGAAGGGTGGTGTTACAATACCACCTATTAAAGTTAATTCTGCTTGTGAATGTAAAGATTATTTTGATAACTTTAATGGAAGAAAACTAACGACTAAAGTAATTGCTTGGCAATATACTAAACCAACACCTAAATTGAACAATCCTAACAATTGTTCAATATATACGGGTGGCCGTCTTTCTAATACACCAGATACAAAACATATTTATGGAACAATACCGGGTGAATTGCCAGTAAATTATACACCTCCGATAAATATAAGTGGTATGGCTGTCCCCACTGGTGATGCTTGTAATGATATGAAAGCAGAATGGATTGAACCCAAATCGGGTTCTCAGTTATTTAAATTATGTAATGTTTATTATAATAGCAGAACAAATAAAAGGTGTAGTCCCAGTGTTTTCGGTGGTGTTTGCCAAGAAGGAGTTTCATTACCCTCAAGTATAAAATGTTCTCAATTAATGCCTGTAAATTATATAGGTGCTTCTACTTGTGAAAAAATACCTAATAACAGTGTAAAATTAAGTGTAAATTTCAAAAATGGAAATAGTTGGAATCAAGGGTTATGCGAGGGATATCACGAAGGTGATAATATATGTGTGGGGTCAGGATCGGGGTCAAGTCACCCTTGTATTAAATCAAGTACTAAAAAATGTTATTCTTAATATATTTTCTTGTAAAACACATTATATTTAATTAATAATAAAATTAAAATAAAACTGCGTCATAGTGACTGACAAATGCGTCTGGGGTGGGTAACAATAAATATCCGGGTTGTATGGTTAAATGTAATAGTTGTAGTAGGACACGAATAACTGATAAAAAAACATATATGCCATGTAATCAATACGGAACCCAAACAGAATGTAATAATCATTGGAATTTACCAGCTAAAGGAAATAATAAATTATGTACTTGGGTTAATCATAAGTGTACTGATGGGGAAAGAATAATAAATGATAACGTTGATGTTTTTTGTGCTATTGAAAAAAAAGGGAAATGGACATCTGGAGATTAGTTTATAAGTGATATATATTTCTAACTATTTTGACATGTTTTACACAAACATTGATCTGTATTGTCTGTATTGATATGTAATTTTAAATCTACACAATTTAAACAATATCCCATTCTATATGTTTTTCCATCTGACATTTCTATACTACATTTTTGACCTATACATCTACCAGCAAAACCACAATGATAAAGTTTATCACAACCATTACAATTTATTTTAAATTCATCAATAGGATAATGTTTTTTACAATATTCACAAAATAACTTTTCATTTAAAATTTGTTTACCTAATTCTGTAAATGTTTTAGGTGATACGGGATAAACTTGATTTATTTTATTTTTTTTATTTTTAATATATTTTCTTGTAAAACACATTATAATATTAATAATAATTTATTATTTAGAACAATACCAATTTAAATTTATCCCCCTAACCTGATCTTTTTTAGGTAAAGGTTCTAAATATGTTCCAAAATATAATATACCCTTTGTTTTTCTAACTATTTTAGAATGTCTTTGACACAAACATTGTTCAATTTCATACTCTATTTTATCATTTACTTTTATCTTAGAAGAACATCTACCCCCTCTATGATCATTCCATATCCTAGCATGACACATATCATCTTTTTTACTATATATATCTCTATTATAATATACTCTTTGTTTAGTATAATCATTTATATCCATATTAAATTTAATATCAATTAATAAAGAATTTAATAATTTATTTATGTAATCTATTTGTTCGTGATTTTCGTAATGTTCTAGGATTTCTTCTTTCATCATATACTTCAATGTATCCAGGGTCAGGAGAGACATTTTTTATAATTGTATCAATTATTTCTTCAACCAAATCTTTAATTGATTCTTCTTGTAAGTATTTTTCAATTATAATTAAAATATTATCAAATTTTTTTTTTGTGATTGTGAAGTTTTTAAATTTATAACTTAAATCTTTATAAAAGATATCATCAAATGTATTGATAGTTTCTTTTTTTTTAAGTTTATATGGATTCGCAATTAATCTAAACATTTCTTCATCAAAAGTATCATTCATTTATTAAAATAGAATAAAAAATTTTATTATTATAGACATAATTTATTTAATAAGATTTATTAATCGCGTTAAGTCATATTATTTTTAAAATAATAAAATAATAATAAATGGTCAATATTATTAAGTGTGATAAAATAGATTTAGATAATATAACTATTGAAAAACCTGAAAAAGTAAATAAATTTTTTTATTCTAAAATAAATTATTCAAATGAACCCTTGTATATTCAAACTCATAAAATGATAAATATTAAAGATATGGAAAACTTTGATTGTAAAGATCCTTATATCGAATTAGATTTAAATGGAACTAAAATGTATGATATATTATCAAATATTGATGATAAAATATTAAATACTACATTTGAAAATTGGGAAACTTGGATGAATCGTGAAATACCATTAGAAGTATTGGATAAAATGTATATTAAATTAACAAAAGAATTTAAAGTAGAAGATACACCTAAAATTAAAATTAAATTACCTATAAGTAAATCAAAATTATTAACAAAAGTATTTGATAATAAAAAAATAGATTGCGAGATTGGTGAATTAAAATCTGGATTCAATATAATTTGTATTATAAATATAAAAGGGATTAAGTATAATGAAAAAACATTTTATTGCGATGCATATGCTACTCAAATTAAAATATTTAAAGAAGATCCAGTAAATTATGAAATTACTGAAGAATGTTTAATTGAATCTGATTATGATGAAAATGATGTTATTGATCAACAAGAATTAGTAGAATTATTAAAAAAAGATAAAATTAATATGTTAATCCAGCAAAAAAATGAAGAACATAGATTAATTGAACAAATAAATATGAGAATTGAAAATATAAATATGGAAATTGAAGAAATTAAAAATCAAAATTAATTTATTATATTTTTTTTATATATTTTTTTTATATATTTTTTTTATATATTTTTTTTATATTATATATATATATATATAATAATGAAAATGAAGAACATGGTTATTTGTGGATTAGTAGCAATTGCTATACTATACTTATACAAAACTTATTTCATGGGTGGTTCTCTACCTGTCCTAAGTGTTGGTGGTGGTGTTAGAGGATATGGGGATGATGGTCATTATGCCTCCTCCCTCGTTGAAAATTATGAAAATTCTGTACCTGCTCCCATTCAAAACCAACCCGCTCAAGTAGATGAAGGTGTTTTAGCATCGGAGGAAATGGGTCATAATGCACACCCCGCCCCCGTTGTTTCACAAGAAAATAGAACTCCAAGTTCTTGCTTCCCCCAAAAAATTTTAACTGCCAATGAATTACTACCCCACGACGATTCTGCCGCTATTAGTGATTTCGATCAGGATTATCCCATCGGGGAGGGTGTTAAAAGAGGTATTGAATATTTAAGTTCGGGATATCATATTGGTGTTAATACAGTTGGACAGAGTTTGAGAAATGCCAATAGACAGATTAGAGGTGAACCACCGAATCCTCAAGTTTCTGTAAGTCCATGGTTGAATTCCACCATTGGACCCGACCTTGAAAGGAAATCATTAGATGGGGGTGAATCTTGTACAGCATAATTTATATATAAGTATTTAAAGTTATATATTTAATATAATATAAATATATACAAAATGGAATCTTCACCATACAATAAGAATAATTTTTTAATAAATTCCGATCAATTAAATACTATTTTTAAAAATAATGGTTTAGAATTTATTAAAATTAATAATATTAATCTTTATCAAAAATCTTTTATACATGAATCATATCGAAAATTAAAATGTTATGATAAAATGTCAAATAAAAATTCAAATTTAGAGCTCCAAGATGAATCATATGAACGATTGGAATTTATAGGAGATGCTTTAATAGAAAGTATTGTAGCTAATTATTTATATGATAGATATCACGAAACATATGAACAAGATGAAGGATTTTTAACTAAATTAAAGACAAGAATTGTATGTGGAAAAAATTTAACATATTTATCAAGTTGTTTAAACTTCCAAGAATTTATTGTGATATCTAAATCAATTGAAGATAAATGTAATGGGAGACAAAATATGAAAGATCATAAAATATTGTGTGATGTATTTGAAGCATTTTGTGGGGCCTTGTATAAAGATACTGATGATTATAATATTGTGAAACGTTTTATGATATATGTAATAGAAAATTATTTAGATTTATCAGAATTTATCATAAATGATATAAATTATAAAGATCAATTGTGGAGATATATTAAAAAAACATATAATAAATATCCTCGTATTGTAACCGAAGAAACCGATGATATACATAAAACAATTATATATAATGGAGAAGATAAAATAGGATATTCCGAAGAGGATAATAAAAAAGATTCTCAACAACAAGCATCTAAAGAAGGATTGAAATTTTATGGAGTATTAAATTAATATAATATAATATATTATTATAGTAATGGAATATAATGTATCTCAAAATACTTCAAATATTATTCATACCTTTTTTGAAGGTGATATAACCGAATTAACTAGAGATAAAATTAAAGATATATATAATGATCCAAAAAATTATAAAAAAGTTAATGAAACTATATACAAAGAATTATTAAAAATAATAAGAATGAGAGAAGATAAAAAAAAAGATTATAGAATCATTGTCAAAGAACCCGATATAGAATCAGAAGATTCGGGTGGAGAAGATTATGAAGATTCCGAAGAAGGCGAAGACGAAGAAGATTCAGGGGAAATTAAAAATTATATATTATCACAGAGAAAAGCATACGTTAAATGGATTAATGAAACATTTTATCCAAGTTTAATTGAATCAAAAGATGAAGATGAAATATTAAAAGTATATCAACGATTCGTAAAACAATATTTATCAATTAATACACCATATAGAGGTTTATTAGTTTATCATGGTTTAGGGACTGGGAAGTCGGCAACTGCGATATCTACCGCTGAAGGATTATCAAATAGTATCCCGATTACTACTTTATTACCTGCTTCATTAGAGACAGAATTTATAAAAGAAATTAAATTATGGGGAGATACATATTTTAATGTAAAACATAATAATTGGATATTCTATGAATTTAAAACGATACAATCCGATATGAAATTGAGAAAACTCATAAATGATAAATATAAGATAACATTAGATAATATTAAAAATATTTCTACTAGGTCAAGAAATATGACTAAAGATAAATATATGGGTACTGGTTTTTGGTTAATCAGTAATAATATTGATGATGATGAATTTATAATTAAAACAGTTCCATCTAAAGATGGTAAAAGTTATATTAAACGAAATGGCGAAGATACTAATATTGTATGTCAAAAATTAAGTGAAAATGAAGTAGTATTTATTAATGAACAAATTACCAAAATTATAAAATTAAAATATAATTTTATTCATTATAACCCATTACCTTCTGTGAAACTTGAAAAAAAAGATAAATATACGGATAATGATAAAATAACAATTAAATTATTAAGAAAATTAAAAATAAATAAAAAAAATTTTATTGATTCTCCATTTGATGAAGAAGTCATTGTTATTGATGAAGTTCATAATTTTGTTAGAGAAATATATAATAATAGTGGTGCTTCAAGACAATATTATGAATGGATTTTAAATGCAAAAAATTTAAAACTTATCACTTTATCAGGGACACCTATTATTAATAGACCCTCTGAAATAGCGATATTATGTAATATGTTAAAAGGTATTATTAAAACATATACATTTGTTATAAATAAAAAAGTAGATTTAAATATAATTGATAAACAATTTAGAGAGATATTTTATACCGATAATTCTCCCGTTGAACAATATTATTATAGAAAGAAAGATGGTAAATTTTTAATTACTTTTATTAAAAATAAAACTAATTTTGAATCTTTGAGAAATGAAGAACAAGATATCATTTATACTTTGAAATATGAAGAACAAACTTTTAAAGAATTTATTAATTATATTTACAAGGGATTAAATAAATTATTTAAAGATCATATCATTCCAAGTAAAAAAGATTTATTAAAAAAAGAAAAGGATATATTGAATGGAAAACAGGTTAAATTTGATGTTGAAACCGATACTATATTTAATATCGATCAAAAATTATTTGAAATATATAAAAATGATGGAACAGTTATTGATTTAACGGATAATGAAAATTTTATGGAATATTTTTTCAATACTGATGAAGATACTATTAAATTATCAAAACGCATATTATTAAAAAGAATGTTAATGGGATTAATATCATTTTACCCAATTGATAGATCGGCTATTAAAAATATGCCAGAAGTCACTAAACCTAATAATAAATACCATAATGACTATATGATATCTAAAAAAATAAATGTTGTATTGTGTCCTATAAGTTATAAGCAATTTATAAAATATGAAGAAGTTTGGAAAGATGCTAAATTAAAATCATTAAAACAAAATATGTTTGGAAATGATGAACAAAATGAAAATTTTGATTATCATATTAGAACTAGACAAACATGTAATATTGTATATGAAAATGATGAATTTAGAAAAATAAAAAAAACACAAGAAAATAAACCATTGATTGAAGATATGAAACAAAAAGAATATCAATTATTAAAGGATAGTGGTATTTTAAAAATAAATAGTGGATTAAAAATTATATCCCCTAAATTTAACAGCATTTTAAATAATATTCAAAAATATATTGATACAGATGGTTCACCAACAGGTAAAATATTATATTACAGTGAATTTCGTTCTGATTCAGGTTCAGAAATATTTGAACAAATTTTACAAGCCAATGGTTATCAAAAATATGATGGTGAAACTGATCTAACTGATACTAAGCGTTATACGTTTATTACTGGTAAAGAATCCGAACAAGAGAGAAAACGTAATAAAGAAGCATTCAATGATAAAAATAATATTATTGGAAATAAAATACAAATTATGATTATATCTGGAGCTGGTGCTGAAGGTATATCTTTGACTTGTGTTAGGCAAGTTCATATTATGGAACCTTATTGGAACTTTGTGAGAATTGATCAGGTATTTGGGAGAGCCATACGTATGGGATCTCATAAAGATTTAGAACCCAAAGATAGAAATGTTGAAGAATACTTATATTTGAGTAGTTTTCCAGAAGGTTCGGGTATAAAAGAGGTATATCAAACGATTAAAGAATTAGGGACATGGTTAAAACCAGATCAAATATTAGACTCCAATGAAGATATAGTAAATATATTATTTACGAAACACAAAGAATTGTATTCAAATATTCAAAAACTAATAAAATTAAAGGTTGATACCAAAGATAAAACTGCAGACCAATTATTATTTGATACAATGGAAAAAAAGTTTGTAATTTCACAAGAGATTATTCGTGTTATACAAGAAGCTTCTGTGGATTGTATACAAAATACACGAGATAATGTAGTTTTAAATGATAATTGTATTAGATATGATGATAAATTATTAAGTGAAGATGCATATTTCCCTGGTATTGATGATACTGAAATTCAAAAAATAGATAAAAAACAATTATCAGAAACATTTAAATTTTTTATAAAACCTGATATATATGTTATATCTGCCGTAGAAGATGGTAAAAATATATTTGTTTATTATAAAACCGAACCCGATAAAGATTTAGATATTAGATATATTAGAGAAAATGGGATATTATTGGGGTCTGTAGATTCGGGTTCGGGTTATTATTATTCTTATGATATTAAAGAAGATTTATTATCTGATAAATTAGGTAATA
>Ga0209199_1001573_pt1 | contig 26786 bp, 19 predicted proteins | sample COGITO_mtgs_1105_7_FD_184805 | JGI IMG/M metagenome (GOLD analysis project Ga0209199, IMG submission 184805) | Pelagic marine microbial communities from North Sea - COGITO_mtgs_110523 (SPAdes) (version 2) | ecosystem: Environmental > Aquatic > Marine > Epipelagic ...
TTTGACCGGTCATCATATTGCGCTGGTCGTCGCGCAATTCTCCGTCGATAGAGCGGACAAGATCTTGTGCTGTTTGCAGCATTTCTTCGAACGCCTCGAAATTGCTGATTGGTGAAGGCAGCGCAAGAAACAGCGTGACGCCCACGGTTGCGAAATTTTCCATATCATTCAGATCGAACGTACCCGGTTGCAACATATTGGCCACGTTAAAGAGAATCGGGCTTCTTTCAGCGTCGTCTGTTCGCTTGCTAAAAATCTTCCTTTCCCCGTACTCAAGTTCAAGTCCCTGCATCAAGGACAGTAGGCGCTCGCCCATGATTAACCGGCCTTTCTTGGCCGTTACATTCAATACGAGAACCTCTGACACCTCACCCACGGCGGCGCCCTTCGGCTTCTCCTCAATTGCAGGTGCTGCCTGTTCTTTAACCTCATTTACTCTAGGTGATAGCGGCGCGGGGGACGCGTCGGCCGGCTCTAGAACTTCGGGCTCAGGCGCCGCTTCTTGAGCAAAGGTTTCGGGGAATAAATCGGCAACCGCGGGGCTATCATTCTCCGGCATGATGTCGCTTGCCTCGCTAGGCGAAGCCTCAGCGCTCTGATCCTGTTCGTAATTTTCAAACAAGGCACTATGATCGTTTGTGGATTCCGCGATGGGGACAGCAGTGTTGGCCTCAGTATGCTCGATAAGTGGCGTATCAACAGGTGCGTCAGGAACAGTCTTATCTGACTTTCGGCTGGTAACCAGTGCGCCAAGCGACCTGCTTGCAGCGCCCAACGAGCCGAGGATAGAGCTACCCCGAGAGTCTTTTTTCGATGGCATTTTAGGCGATTCTTTTGTGCCTCCGATGCGGTCACCTGCAGACAGACTGATCGAAGAATACTCGTCGTCATCGTCATCAATGCCGTCGCCCAAAGAGAAAGTATGGGTGTGAGCTGAGTCTGTAGCTATCTCTTCGGGAAATTCTTCAGGCAGCTTTTCAGGCAATTCGTCAGGCAATTCTTCGGAGAGGTCTTCGGAGAGGTCTTCGGTTAGCTCCGCAGGAGGCTCATTAGTCTCCTTTTCGCCCACTTCATCGGCGATCTCATCGACTGAACTCAGAAGTTTTACGCGGTCTGTTTCCGGGTTAATCGCAACTGCCGGCACATTCACCCGGGTCTCTTTTGTCTCTTTAGGCCATTCAGACTCTTTAGACTCTTCAGGCCCCTCAGACTCTACTGGCGCCTCAGAGCCCTCTGTTTCTAATGACTCTTCAAACTCTAGGGGCAGAATTCCTAGACTCACGGCCACAGGTTTTGACACGGGGATATTTAGCAGAGCGTCAGCCTTACTCTCTGTGTTCGCTGCATGAAGCTCATCAGGGGAGCGGCGAACAACGCGCGCGCCGCCGCTCGGGAGCTCCGCTAATTCGATTGCCTCGAGGTCGATGTCTTTAGGAAGATTCTTGTCGATCGCAAGCCTGAGCTGGCTTTTTCTCGCTTTCAAAGCGACGAGAAGGCCTCTCACGACGACGCCAACGATAGTTAGGCCAAGGACTAGAATGACGAGTTCGCGTAAATCCATAAGATATTTTAGACAGGCTAATGAAAGAGTATTATCTAAAGAGTTATCAGCCAGGTGACAGCAGATCTTTAGCCAACTGCGGGCTTAAGTCGAAAATACTTGTCCCTCACCAGCCATACGCTCAGTTTGGCTGGCGAGGATGCGCCTAGGCAAACCACCCTACATTGCAGCGAGTTCTGCTGCCTCTTCAATATCGACCGCCACAATACGTGACACGCCCGGTTCGTGCATGGTGACGCCCAAAAGTTGGTTTGCCATTTCCATCGTTATTTTATTGTGTGTAATAAAGATAAATTGAACGGACTTCGACATCTCTTTGACCAAATTTGCGTAACGGCCAACGTTGGCATCATCGAGCGGTGCGTCAACCTCATCGAGCATACAAAACGGCGACGGGTTTAATTGGAATATAGAGAATACTAGCGCGATTGCCGTCATCGCTTTCTCACCGCCCGACAAAAGATGAATAGTGCTATTTCTCTTTCCAGGGGGCCTCGCCATAATTGCCACACCCGTATCGAGCAAATCTTCACCGGTCATATCAAGATAAGCGTGGCCTCCACCGAACACCCTAGGGAATAATGCCTGAAGACCAGCGTTTACTTTGTCGAAGGTCTCTTTAAAACGCGCGCGCGTTTCTTGATCGATTTTCTTGATAGCGTTCTGCAGCGTAGTCAATGCGCGTTCGAGATCGTCGTTCTGTTTATCTAAATAGACTTTTCGCTCAGACTGCTGTGCATATTCATCAATAGCCGCAAGGTTAATTGGCCCTAAGCGTTGAATGCGATTAGCGAGTCGCTCCAACTCTGTGTCACATTGCGCTATATCCATCTCTTCAGGCAAGGCATTGAGCACAGCTTCTAGATTGAACTTGGCGTCAGTAAGCTGCTCGAGAACGGCCTCCTGCTTTACTGAAGCGCCTTCGCTTTTAAGCCTCGCCTGCATAAGCACTTCGCGAATTTGATTACTGCGCTCCTGAATACTATTACGCTCGGCTTCAAGACCCCTTATGGCATGCTCGTTAGCGTCGACCTGACCCTTCGCCTGTGCGAGTTCTTGCTCGACCTCTAAGCGCTTTTCGAGAAGCGACTCGAGCTCCAAGCGCATGTCAGCAACGGGCTCTTCGGAGGTCGCTATTTGTGCTGTTAAAGTTTCTATACGTTCTTGGCTACGCTTTACCTGCGACGACATTCGATCCATTGTTTCTCGAGTCGACTGCAACTGCGACTGCAACGTTTGTTGTCGCAGCGCGAAGGCATGAGCAGCGTCCTTATCATGCCGCGACTTTTCTCGAGACTCTTGCTGTGAGCGCATATGTTGCTCCCGCCTGTGCTCGAGTAACTCGCGAGCCTCGATATTCTCTTCCATAGAATCGAGCGCCACCTGAAGTCGCTGCCGTGATTCCGCTATATTTTCTTGCTCAAGCTCTATCTGACGCTTAAGTTCTTCGAGTTCGTGATGGATCCTCTGACGTCGAAGCCCTGCCTCCTCAACTTTTGCTTGTTGTGCGCTCAACTGCGATTTAAGGTTGCCGAACGCTTTGCTGTTATTAGCAATATCTAGCTGAAGTTGTTCACGGGCTTGTTCGGCTTCTGCAATGGCTTCTTTCAGTTCGGCCTGACGCTCGTTCAGTTTATTCGACAGCACAAGACGCGCATCAATCGATTCATTTAACTCTTCGATAAGCCCGCGCCTCTTCACTATCGAGCCTTCTTTGTCAGCGGTCTTTAATTGAATCCATGATCTACCGATCCACAACCCATCGAAAGTCACAATCGACTCATGCGAGGCCAAGGCTTGCCTCTGCGCCAGTGCTTCGGCAAGTGATTCGGCCGCGTAAATGCCCTGGAGCAAATCGCGAATACCGCTGTCGGCCTCGACGTAACCCGCTAGCGGCTTCAAGGTCAATTTTGTTTGCAGGTTATCTGTCGCTAAGGTACTTACATCAACAAGGGCGATACGCCCCTCTGGAAGCTCGGCAAGGAGTGACTCGATATCGTCCAGCCCCTCGACACAAATACTTTGTAGCGTTTCGCCCAAGACTGATTCGACGGCCTGTTCCCATCCTGATTGGATGCGGATGCTTTGAGCGAGTCGCTGCCTGTCTCCAAGACCCTTATTTCGAAGCCAAGCGTTTACCTCTTCGTTGTCCAGACCTAAGGCAGCTTGTTGCAGCGCATCTAATGATGCAAGCTTACCCCGAGCCGTTTGCAATTCACTTCGTGCCGCGTCCAGCTGATCTGCGCACTCACCATATTCGGACCGACGCAGCGCAATTTCACTGCCTGCGAGTTGGCTTTGCCCCTGCAGCGTCTCGATGGTTTCCTCTAAAAGGGCAAGCTCCTCTCTGGCCTCAATAACTGTGTCGTCTTCGTCTGATTGTAAAAGCTGCTCGCGCTCTTCCTCGAGCCGCCGGCTGCGTTCGAGCCCACGCTGTACAATGTTTTCAAGTTGCTGAATACGGGCTTGTTCTACCTCGGCGACTTGCCTCGGACGTTCCGCACCTTTGTTAAATTCATCCCACTCGGTTTGCCATTGCCGCAGGCCACTTTCAGCCTCTTCGAGAATGGCCGCCGATTCCGCTGCAAGTTCTAGTGCAGAATCGAGTTCAGGCGTCACTTCCTCGAACTCACTTTCGATCTCGACTATTCGAGCTAAGTCGGTATCGAGTTCATCTTTCGTTTGTTCATAGGCCTGCTGAGTTTCGTTAAGATCGAAGCGCATTTGATCAGCGCGCTCAAGATGATGCTCGATCGACTGCTCGAGTCGTGCGATGTCGTTTCCTAACCCATAAAATCGCGCCTGTACCTCGCCAAGCTTATCGCCAAGCTCAGTGCCATCGACTAAGCGTTGCTCGATCTTCGCATCCGCTTCGCGTTGGTCGGCAATAGTCGCCTCTAACCGTATTTCCTGATCGCCAATTGCTGCCTTGTTCTGCCTAATATCGACGTCTAATGCCTGCCATTTTAATGCGTTCAAAAAAGCAGTCGTTTGCCTCTCTTGCGTCTTGTATTCACCGTATTTCTCAGCCGCAACTGATTGCCTGTGAAGGTGTGCGAGCTGCCTGCCCAACTCATCGCGGATATCTGACAACCGCTCAAGGTTCTCTCGCGTACGCTTGATTCTGCTCTCGGTTTCTCTTCGGCGCTCTTTGTACTTTGATATTCCTGCCGCTTCCTCGATAAACACGCGTAATTCTTCGGGCTTAGACTCGATAAGCCGAGACACCATACCCTGTTCAATAATCGAATAACTTCGCGCGCCCAAGCCGGTGCCGAGAAAAATGTCAGTGACATCTTTGCGGCGGCACTTGGTGCCATTAAGCGAATAGGTAGACTGCGCGTCGCGATCCACCTTGCGCTTTATCGAGACCTCATCAAAATTGGCGTATTCGCCTGTCAGTTTGTGATCATGATTATCGAACACCAACTCAACGCTTGCTTGACCCACCGGCTTACGTCCGCCGGACCCATTGAATATGACATCGGTCATATTCTCGCCACGCAGGTTTTTCGCAGAGCTCTCTCCCATTACCCAGCGCACGGCATCGATTACATTCGATTTACCGCAGCCATTAGGACCAACGACAGAGCATAGGTTCGAGGGGAAATCGATTGTTGTAGGATCAACGAAAGACTTGAATCCGGCTAACTTAATACATTTGAGGCGCATCGTTTTCTGATTCTGATAGTTATTATTGTCGTGATGTGAGTTACATAACGTACTGTAGAGTAGCGCCCTGCTCGTTGCTACGCTCTACTTGAGCAGCGCTGGCTTAAGCGACATCGCCGCGCCCAAGTGACTAGGCATCTGCTGACTCGTAATATTTACGATTTTAAACGATAGATGACCGCAATAACACTACCAATAGTGGTTCATGGTAACGATCATTACCTCATATTGATCGCGAACCACTCAGCTGGCCTCAATCAATTCCATTGTCACTGTAAACCACCAGTAACCTAGCGCATAGAATTGCGACAGCTAGACTTAGTTTCAGTTTGTATCAGTTAAGTGCTCGATCTAAATTGGCTAGCGAACAAAGCGCACAGACCATTTAAGTAGTCGGTAAGCGCCTGCAAACCTATTAAAAAGGGTTACTAATTAGATGCCTAGACTTCTTCTCTAACCCGTAAGAGAGAAAGAACTCACGTAACATAACAAAAGAAGTAAAGCATGTTCACTATCGATCTGCCACAGCAAATAGAAACACGTCTTTTGATCCTGGCCATGAGTACCTGCCGAACAATCGAATACTGTGCCCGAGAGGCGATTCTAGATTATATCGACGAGATAGAAGAGCGGTGTCTGGCGAGGCAAAGGGCGGTGGTTTGCTGAGGGGAACTTAGCAACCGAGTTCATTCGACTCATACGCAGAGCCTGTTCATCGTCAGTCTCGTCGTAATAATAGCGTTCAGTAAATCCATTGTCGTAGGTGACATCTTTGTATGGCATGGGTCTTTCTCCTTTTAGCTCTAACGTGGCAAGTAGGTATAAATCACGATTCGTCTAGAACCCCATATCATCCATGCCCTGCAGTATCGATTCTCGGGTGGCCTCCGGATGTTTCTTGATCGTTTCCTCGACAATGTGCTCGCGTAATAAATCGACGCCCAGCCTCGAATTTTTAATGTAATCCGCATTTTTTTGTCGCTCAGCTAATTCCAACTGAGCCATTTTACGCAGCAAGGGGTTTTTAGAGTCGACACCGGTGCTTTGTGGGCTACCTTTAATCATTTGACTTCTCCGGTGTGAGTTTTTGAGTCGCTTATATAGTTAACCTCAGCGTTCCACCCTAGTCCGTAATCACGCCAATCCTGATCATCCATGTAAAAACCGACGTCCTCAAAATACTGACGTAATTGACCCGGTGTGAAAGTCCCTGAGTATTCACGGCGAGATAAAGCCGGCTCGAGAGACGCGTATAATTCCCAATATTCGCCTTTACCTAACCTTTTAATCCAATAGTTAGTTCTCGAGCTAAGCCCGGGGGCACCTGAATAGCTGTGCGTTCCCAGATCAAAGACCCGTTTACGCGTACGCAAGGCAGGGCCACTCAGAAAGTCCCGATGAGATTCGATCGTTGCTCATTTTTGGATGGATAAAACGAGTAATACTTGGAAATCGAGAGTTAACTATTAGTGTGGTGCCTGTATTTATTGAGGGTAAAGACCCACTTGATGAACGGATTGAATTTTTTATCTCGAAGGAATTTGATGGCCTAGAGGAAACATATTATGAAGGTGACGCATACCCGCAGGAAAAGACCGAAAAAACTAGCAGAGATCGCCAAACGATTGATACTGGAGGAATTTGCAGAACTAAGGGCGAGCCCGCAGGAACCTAGCGGGTTAATAAAGAGCTTTCAGAGGCTAGAGGCTAAGCGTTAGTTACACAAAGCTTTCATAGATTACATGGCGGGTTGACTTGACTGGAAACTTCTCTTACGGTTATTCAGAATATTGCACAAACGTGTAACTACTGAAGATGATAGTCACTCGTAGGCAGAATTTGGCGCTCACAAAGCAAGAATTCAAAGACGACGAAATTCCAATATTCGATAAAGCTTTTGTGTACGAGTGTGACGAGTATTAGCAATGAAACAACAGCAGTTGAACGTGGCAAAGCTGCCTACCTAGAAATTTACGCAAATCTTCAATAAGGCAAAATCTACTTTTCAATTACCACTAAGGAAGGCGTGCAACAGTGCGGAGACTTTCGCAAACGTGATGTAGAACTTGGGCATATTGTAAGTGGACGTTTGGCAACAATAGCCACGCACTTACGGAAATGGCTTAGCTTCATAAGCAAAGATATAAAGCTGAAAAAACCAGAACGCACTGCCTACGACCACGCTGGCACATTTTGCAACAATTTGACACTTATCCTTTGCGTTTCAGCGGGCTTAAACAGTCATGCGGGAAAGAGATCAACGAAACTGATTCCTGTTCGCAAGCATAGAACCCTAAAATCGTAGTCTCTCGGGAGCCAGAATTTTATGCATACCCTATTTACTAATCGGCAGCTGATTTTAGCCCCCTGTCTCAGTGCTGCGCTGATACTAAGCGCAAATAGTGCCAGGGCTCAGGATCCTTCCACCTCTCAAGATTCTACAGTGACCTACCCTGCCGAGTACTTTGCCCAATTCAATCCTTACTCCGTCAACGATATGTTGCAACGAATTCCCGGTATATCGCTTGCCCGTAGCGGTAGCCGCAGTGAAAGCAGAGGCGGTGGCAGAGGCCTAGGTGCGGGCGGAGAACAAGTGTTGATTAATGGTCGGCGTATAGCGGGTAAAAGCAATGAAGGCGATTCACAGCTTTCACGCATTCCCGCATCGGAAGTGCGCTACATTGAGATTATTCGAGGCACGTCAGGAGAGTTAGATGTCCGAGGAGGAGCCCAGGTTGTCAATGTTGTCTTGGAAAAGGCGCTCTCAAGCGTGAGCTTTGCTTATGAAGTGAGCACCGATCGAGCATTGGACGGGTCATTAATACCAGGCGGTAAGATCTCGGCGACAGGACAGTACGGCGCGTTGAGTTATTTCCTTAGCGCAGAGCGGGAGCCGCGTTATGACTATCGCGACGGTTTTGAAAGAGCATTTGGTATTGACGGGGGTCTCGTCGAGACAGTGAACCGTGATGAAACAACAGACAGCTGGCCAATATCAGTAACAGCAAATTTTGGTTATGAACTAACGCCTGCAGATACTGCAAATCTCAACTTTTCTTGGTCCGGAAATGATGTGGAGTACGATACTGACCGAATCATCACTCGATATCAATCTAACACGGTTGCTAGTAGCATTTTCGAACGAGATTCGCAGCCAAGCGATCAGAGCAATTTCGAGGTTGGTGGCGATTACATGCATGTTTTTGACAACAAAAGCAGGTGGAAAACTATTGCCGTTGTTAATGAAAAAGAAAACGAGTTCGCACGCAGTCGTTTCAAAGTAGATCCCGCCGCATCTACCGAAACAAAAGATCTGTACTTGTTCAACTATGAAAAGTACCAGGAACGCATAATTCGATCGTCATATGTTTTTAATCTGTCGCAAGATCAATCTATTGAGACGGGTATAGAGAGATCGCATACAATTGTTGATACGTCTCTACGACTTGGATTGCTTAACGGGGTCGATGGCGGCTATGAGTTTGGCGGCCTCACGCCAGCGACTAATTCTATAGGGTCGGTAGAAGAGATGAGGCTGGAGTATTTCACAATCCATAATTGGTCAATGAATGAGAGGATGACGCTAGAGACCACGCTGCTTTTCGAGGACAGCTCAATATCTCAGAGTGGTACGTTGGCAAATACTCGCGACTTCTCATTTTTCCGTCCGAAAATAGACTATCGGTTTGATATTACACCAACCGTTCAATTTAGAGGAATTATTCAGAAGATAGTCAACCAGCTCAGTTTCCGTGACTTCACGGCAGGCGTAGACTCTCGGGACGACGAACAGAATTCGTTCGAAGGGAATTCGGATATTCGACAAATGCAATGGTGGAACTATGAAGCTAATCTGGAATATCGCCTTCCTCAGGATGCGGGAGTAATTAATACTCAGCTGTATTATCAAACCGTCAGAGGCGTTATAGATAATGTCGATGTTTCTCGAAATGGAGAAATTCTCTCAGCTCGGGGCAATACTGGAAACGGAAGGCGCTATGGACTTAACTTGAGTAACAGTTTGCGTTTGGGATTCCTCAGTCAGCCCAATATGCTTTTAACCGCCGGACTCAGCCTTGAAGAGGCAACCCATAGAGATTCAATCCTCGGCAGAGACAGGGAGCGCTCAATGGGCGCAGGCAATTTTGGAGGAAGCAGATACTCAATTGGATTTCGTCATGATATTCCCAGACTAAACAATACAAACTGGGGTTTTAATGCAAACAAAAGGTTTTTAAACGATTTCATGAACTGGGATATTGATAAGACTGAGTATTACCCCCCTGATTGGTCTTGGTTTGCCTGGGCGGAAACTCAGGCTTGGGGTGGGCTTGTGTACAGGTTTGAGGCAAGGGACTCTGGTGAACGGTGTAGGCTACGCACGCGCTATGCTGGTGGCACGACCATTACGGGTTATGTGGACGAAGTAGAGGACTCATGTTCAGTAAATGGCCCTGTCTACGCGATCAAAATCCGCGGCACGTTTTAAACCATACAGCCAATTAATGTCTAGGTGCGAAGTTAAAATAGCTGCTGTGGAATGAAATACAGCATAGGGATTTACCAGATGCGATACGCATATGAACGAGTATGCATACCCGCTGCTGGCCAATATAACTATTAATTGCACAACCAGACCCTCCCCACTCCTAAAAATCAGGGCCATTTGTTATATATCACTGGGGTTGAAATAGTTTTAGCGAGAGGTAAAAGTAATTCTGGATTGAGTTTTTGATAGGCAAGATGGCAAGCAGATAGAATTTCTTTTTATAAGTTGCTGATTATAATATATTTTTAAGCCCACCTCAGCTACCTCTTCCTCGCTACAAAGCGATATCTGAAAGTCCAACAACACGCACAGACCCACAGAATAAAGACATCTGTTTGATCCCCTCCACTATTTAGCTTACTAACTGTTCGATTCAGTGCGCCACTTTTATAACAGTCTACGCCCTGGCAGTTGGCCTTGACGAAACTCGCGCCCACCAATCGCTCAAATTTGTCAATTCTACCGGAATATGAATGCCCACAGCAGCTTTAGCCATAACGAAAGCGCACTGCGCCGTAATATCAGCGACCGTGTAATAGCCACCGGCAATAAATTCTCGATCGATAAGCTCTTTATCCAGCCATTCCATCCGTGACAGCACATTAACCTTGTTGATCTGAGCGAGCTCGGAAATTTGAGTGACTCTGCCTTTCCAAATCTCACCGGTATGCACAAAAATTTTGATAATGGGATCGAGCAATTCAAATTCCATTCGGCGGTGCCACATATCTACAAGAGCACGGTCCAGCGCATCGTTTCCCATCAATGAGGGATTGGGGTTAGTTTCTTCCAGATAACGGCAGATAGTAGCGGATTCGCTGATGCAGGTGCCGTCATCCAGTTCCAGTACTGGCATCATTCCTAACGGATTTTTATCGAGGTATTCCTCGGTCTGGTTTTCTCCGGTCATCATATTTACCGGAACAATAGGAATATCCAATCCTTTTTCGGCAATAAATATTCTTACCCTGCGAGCATTAGGTGAAGGTGGGAGATCATAAAGCTTCATGACGGAACCTATAGTGGTGGTTAATAGAATTCTTTTCTACCAAAGCTGATTATTTACAGCGGTTCGCTCGCGACGATATAGCGCTCGAGAAAAAGTGGTGGCAGACGAGTAGGTCTGCCATTGTCCAGGTTGGTGCAGACGAAATTGAAAAATCCGCGTGCCAGCGTCTTACCGGTATTAACGTTGATGATTTGAAATTGGCGGCTCAGTCTGAGTTTGCCGTCGCTCTCGACAATCCAGGTAGCGATCCTCAGTCGGTCTTGATCATAGGCCGAACCCAACAGATCGACATTGAATTTTACTGCAGCCATACCGCGAGCCAATTTTCTGCATGTAGACTCAGGTAGGCCGACTGCGCTGGAATGATCAAAGGCGCAATCGATCATCCACTTTATATAGTTGTGAGTGGAGACATGGCCGTAGCCGTCAACCTCGCTGGCGCTGACGACGGCATCAATTACAAATGGATTGCTGCGATCCCAGGTAAATTCTATTTCTCTGCTCCGAACTCGTCGATTTTCTCTGTGCCAAGTAGTATTGATACTACACCTTGCTATATTACAAAATCAAAAGGCGATTCAAAGAGTTCAGGGCCTGCTATGCTTCCCCGCGCTAACAACAGGAGTTCGACGAACATTCGAATTGAGTCTGCCTTATTTCCATAATTACTTAGGAGAGCAATGGAACCATTCTGACTTATCGGGGGAAGCCCCCTCGGGTGGGGTGGGATGTGGTGGGGTGCTGGCTGGGCCTGCTTAGAGCTTAGCGCAGTTGTAAATCTCGTTAGCTAATGCGCTCCTGCTATCCCCAGCCTCTGCTGCACCAAACAAGGTAGACCTTCTATACTTGCCTAATCTATTTGCTTCGATTTGTAATACTTATTTGTCAATAATTAGCATAATTTCGTCTTCAGAATTATTAAGAAACTCATCAAAATCATTCAAATATTGTGAGCGAGTCTTACCAAAACTTAGCTCAAAAGCCTCATCAAATGCCATTTTTCCAATCTTTCCGTAAAATTGATCGCGAAAAGCTTCTATACCTTCATTATGAATTAGATAAGCTATGAACCATGTCCCAATATCATATGCTGAAACGCTGGAAGAATAGCTCAATTGATCGAGTGGCAAATTTTGTGCTTTATAACCTTCGACTGAGGCTAACTTACGAAGCATTATTTCAGAAAAATAACCTTCTCGTACGCCGTCTTGCTTAGAGTATAACCATTGACCCATGTATTCGGCTCCGCCTTCCGCAAACCACGGCTTTCCTTTTCCACCCATCTTATTACTTCTCTCACATTCATCGCGAGTATCGCCTGTACATTCGTCATTTATGTGTGAATGCTGAAAAATATGAAAATATTCGTGCAATACTACGGGCTTGTAGTCCTCTTCCCTTGGCCCTGGATACTTAGCTGACATGATCATCATCAAATAGTCATATTGCCTAGTTGATCTTTTTTGGGTACTGATCGCAGCGCCACCTTCATCAACATAGCCCGTGAATATTGCGTAGTTACTATTCGCACAATCCCACTCAACCTCCCACTTTGGATCGAGCGCTCTGTGCCGCTGGCAGTAAGCGTCTTCTAGATTTCGAGCGGCTTCAGCATCATTGCCAACTATATACAATTCTACTGGGCCATAGTTACCCCACTCCGCAGCGGCTATGTTGAACCATTTGAGTGTGAGGTCGACTGTTTCTTGCGAAACGTCACTAGAAGGAAAGATTTCGGGAGCAGCAGAAGTAACAATGCCCCAATCAGTGCGCGATATAAGAGTATTCAACGTAACAACTACATTTTCATAGACCTGATTCTCTAAGACTACTTGAGGGATAGTTAAGTAGCCGGTTGGCATATCATAACTATCAGCTTCTCCGGTAATAAGCCTGTCATCTAGGAGATAGCTACCTCCAGCGGAAATAACATCTTTAATAGTCACGACAATATTTTCTATCGGCGCTTGTCCTGAAGACGACCCATCTATAACAACCTTAGGGATCGTTAAATAGCCGGTTAAAGGATTATAAAGATCAGCGCCAAATGTCCAGCATGGGTTCAGAAAGAGCGTAAAAATTAGGAGGATATTTCTACGTTTAGATTTCATCGAATTTTCTCCGCAGTAAGTATTGTATCAAGAGCAGTGTCTACTAACTTCAAACCCCGCCCCAGTCCTTCTAATTGCCGACTAAGATCCCACTTAATTAGGGGCCTTTCTATAACTAGCGAAATCTTGCATGGTTTCTTCTTATTGCCGGGTTAACGAATCGTTAATCTAAAATAGTATGTATACGGGTGCAATGGAACCTTCCTGTGCAAGTTGGGCTACCCCCGGTGGTGGGGTCTGGATATGGCCATTTTGATATTTTAGGGGGTGGGGTCTGAGTCTGCTTGACTAGTGGGGTTATAATACAGTTCATTCCACACCACACAGAGAGCCTAAATATTCAGATCAAGCGGTTACTGGACGATCGAGAGGTGTTCGGTGGCGATAAATTTTTTGATGCTCAGGGGCGCCCCTATGGCCTAGTAGAGCATTCTGGTGGTGAGCTAGTAGTCGCAGCGGAAGACGAGCGCCCTACCCGGATTAAGCCTGAATAGCTGGGCTGCGATGTTATTCACGCGAACAGAACTGATCGAAGGCTGGCTAAGGCGCGGCTTCGTGATTATTGGAAGGGACAGAAGCGCGAGTCTTACCAAAAGACGAACTAAGCCCCTCCTCGCTCATGGGACACTCATGGGACACTGCCAGCCAACTCGACACAATAGCTAACAATTGACGGCCTACGAGAAAGTGCTATTATTCAGTGGCTTAACTATCGCAGGCAGTTGTGGTGAGTTGGGAGAATTAGTAAGCGAAGGACTCATAATTCGTTTGACCGAGGTTCGAGTTCTCGTGGCCCCACCATTTAATTCCAAGATCTAGGGAGAACAACCCTGTCGCTTAGGTCACCTCAAGCAGAGCCAGACTACCTAAGGACTACAGTTCATGCAGTTGGGCCTTTATTAACGGCACAGCCTCGATAAGATTTCCCTATCTGGCATAGCACCCTCGAATCCAAACAATTGCCATTACCTGTGCATGGGTGGCCTTTCTCATACCATCAGGAGTCTGTTTCAGGTTCTACAAGTTGTTACCGTTGACCCACAACAACAAAACATACTGGTTTCGCTGCTATAGACATAGCCGTCTCGAACTCATTAGTATCGTAACGTATAAGCATGTATAACCGGTTGCCAACTGAAAAATTTAATCTATTGGGTTGGACTTAATCTCGCATTGTGAATAGTTATGAGCGGGGCTTACGTAAATTAACGTCAAAGTTATCTATTTAACCGTCGACGTTTTCACTCTAGATTCAGATAAGTCTATAAAAGCCAATCAAGTTGTTCAGCAAACAGTGCAATTGATGCGTGTGGCACCGATATAAATCACCAAAGGAGAGTTGAATGTCGAGCGGATCGAGAACTGCGAGAATAATTGCTCTTTCAGATATCACTAATATTTTAGGAATGCTGGGTATAATAGGATCGTTAATTTTTGTTGGTATTGAAATTCAGCAGTCACAAACTATTGCGATTGCCAGCCAACTTCAATCCAGAAATGATGCACTCATGACATTTTATTCTACCCCCTTGGAGGGAAATGATATTGCACTAAAGCTCTTTGAAGGCGGTTTAATACCTGATATTGATTGGTCCAATGATAGTGAGAGGACCGTATTTTTAGCGATAACAAGAGTACGAATAATAAGCTACCTCAATGCATATAATCAGTATCGTCTCGGTCTAATTCCAGATGACACTTTCGAGTTCACTAAGAACAGGGCAATGGTATTCTACGATGATTGCAGAACAAGGCCATTAATAGTTCAGAGAGTTACAGCTGACTTTGCGTCGTTCCTTGAAGACAATTCTATTGTCGAATGCTCGGATGCTTGATTGATGAGATTGTAGTGGTCGCAAGTTTGGAGAATAGCGAATAGATAACAAAACCGCCCACGGGCGCAAACATGTACGCTGACTTATGAATAGGCTTGATTGTCTCAGCGCTCAGATGTAGGCGAGCATATGTTTGGATTTTTTTTCTCGACTGAGAAAAATGTGGAACGATACCCTATAAAATTTGCGTACATTAAACGCAAATGACAATGATTTAGCTAACAAAAACTTTAGATTAGACACGGCGTTATTCGACTAAAGCAAAACCTCCCGACAATCATGCTCAATGATCTCTTTCAACGGTGCAATTAGATACACTCGCTCCAGCCGCAAAATTTCAACAGTTCAGAAACGCTTTCTTCGTCGCCTCCGATCAAACAACCTACGTCGAATACGCTAGTCAATGAGTGAGTTAGAACACTGGCCATTATGTTCCAACAGGAGCTCCCCGATGAATTAGGAGAAACTCCATACGCTTTTTGGTAACGGCGAGAGACTAAGAGTGTTACTCTGAAGTGATTTTTAGCCCCGCGATTTCAGATGGCGAAGCTTTCAAGGCCGTTGCTACTCGATCAAAAAAATCAAGCTCAGCGTGACGTATAGAATCATCTGCCCTAACCAGATTAGCGAGGCAATAAAGGATAGCTGCTCTGTTTTCTGAAGTTAATTTTCCACCAGCACTCGCCAGAGTTTGCTCTAGTGGCTTACTTTCAAATAACTCCGAAGACGCTGCAGTTTGCACATCGCCTTCTGAATAATCAACACCCGTTATCTCTCTCATAGCCTTTCGGACATGCTCAATCTCTACTGACTCCACGTTTGAATCGACGCGAGCTGCTCGTGAGAGGACTAACAATAAAACCTCTTCAAACAAACCGTTCGAGTCCTCTTCCTCGCCACGGATTATATTCTTTAATTTACTGAAACTGATGAAAGCCATACTTTTTCCCTAATTAACCAAATGACAAAAACTAGTCAAGTATTGTGTCCTATTCAAAACACTAATTCAATTCCAAAAAATATGACGATGCGATGCGAGTTTGATTCAGCTTAAAATCGTACGATAAACTAGAAACACCGTTGAAAGCGATATGCAGCAAAGTTAAGGCGTTGAAATAAGAGTACAAGCTTTGAAATAGGTTTAAAGCAAAGGATCAGCTAAACCCAAAATTTAGCAGAGGTAACGTTTTCCAGCCTAAAATATAACTTAATCTAAGAGTGGCCGAGAAGACAGTGGTCAACTTAAGCTAAACTCAAAAGGCTTCGATTTTCTCAAGCAAACTAGTTAAATTTACTGGTTTTGTATCGAAATCATCTGCACCGGCCTCAAGTGCACGTACCTTATCTGCTTCAAGAGCATGAGCGGTAAGAGCTATTATCGGAATAGATCGAAGAATCGGATCTGCTTTAGCCTCAGCGGTAGCAGTCCACCCGTCTTTAACAGGCAGTCCCATATCCATAAGAACTACATCTGGCTGATACTCCTTCATAAATAGAAGACCTTCGGCACCATCGACTGCTATTTTGACTTCGTAGCCTTTCCGTAAAAGCCTTCTCGAAAGCATGTCACGGTTCATCTCATTATCTTCAACTATCAAAATCTTTTTCATAAATATAACTCAATTAAATTCAGGTATATAACTGCTGTGCGAGAACAATCAGTCTATCTCGAGAGTTTAGACTTGGGAAGGTGCTCCTATCGGGATTAAGAATTACCTCAGCATCGGGACCATCTCCTTTCTGATAGCCGATAATCAATTCATTAACCGCAAAAGCATGACTCAAATAATCGGAGTAATCCATACTCTTTCCAAGCGCATTATAATTATCTAATTGCCGAAACCCCATTTCAATGCCGCCTGCGCTTATTAACTCGCTGTAAATCGATTCCAAAAAAGGATTTGTAGCGACCTGCAATAGAATAGCGCTCACGAATTCAGTGCTAATAACTGAATCAACAATAGTTGAATGCTTTAGAACATCTTTTGTTTTTGAATCTAACAATTCGACCACTATCGGAGGAAGTACGCCGACTTTTCTATAAACATCCTCTAAAAGCAGCATAATCATAGCGGTACTGCTGTCGGCATCAACATTTGACTCCGACTCATCTGCTAAGACAAAAATCGAATCGTAACCGCTCAGATCTAAATGCTCAAGCGACCATCGACGATTAAGATCGAATTCCATTGGTACAATAGTTATCGATTCGAGCAGAGATCGTCTCACCTCACAATTTAAAACTATGTTTTCATTAAGACTTGAAACAATTTCAGCAGCATTTCTACATGCAACAGTTACAATAATTTGTGATGAAGAGTTTAAGCCCAATTCACTAATTATAGCAGAAAGGTTTGGACTACTTGAAAAGACAAGTACGTCTCTAATTTTTGATCTGTCCAAAAACTGGCGCGGTTTCTCCTGGAGCGCTATTTTCAACCCCGGATCAAAAAGAATCGTAGAATTACGGCTATTTATGACAACTAGCTGGTCATCCTCAGCTAAATCATAATCGGGCTCCGGATTAAGAACAGTAACTCGTTTTGTGGAACCATCATCAAGTTTTTTTATCCAGCTGACCCCAATGACGGTTGCATTGGTTATCATTAGGCAGGCATCCGCGAACAGCGTACCCTCCAAGCTATTGCAAGAAAACAAATCAAAACCAATTTCAGCAGACGAGAACAACTTGCTATAAACCCGAGCATACCCAGGATTTCTTGCGCATTGGACCATTGTCCGACTCATCAACAAACTAGTACAAACTAATGGAGAAGAAGATGCTATGTTCGCAATACCCAAACGCTCAGAATTGACTATTTCTGCTACTACATGAACTTTCGATTGAGCAGTTAACTTTGACTCGATAACCATTAGAGAATTAATTGTGTTTACATCGCTATACGAGTCTTTTAGCCCCTGACCTTCGGCAAGAATTATAATATGTGCTGCTTTCGAGACCCCTATCCGATCGAGCACAGCCGCTGAAGTCGTAAGGCCGGTCAAAACAAGTATTTTTTTATTTTTTTGACCGACGCCCTCTGCTTTTAAAATAATTTTAACTTGTTGGGGAGAACTACCCGAAAGGATTACTACGCGCTGCGTAGTGTTTAGCAAAAAAAATTGTTTTATCAGAGAAGGCCCCTTTCTATTCCACCCGAGAATAATAAGGTGTCCTTCCTCGTCAATACTTGAAATACCTTGTTTTGCTGATTCCAACGTATTTTGTAAAGAATTTACAATTAACCCAATAAGCCCTCCCGTCAGCGCGAGCCCCATCATTGAGTTTAAAAGAGCGAAAATTATTACACCTATAGGGGCTCCATAATTTTCAGACAATGCGCCAGGATCTAATACATGTTTGAGCGACCACCAAAATGAATCTATAAATCCCCCTCCTAAGAGATTATCTATACCCTCTGCCCTAAGTGCTTCTGCAGAAAATAAACCTGAATAATAAGAAAGCATTCCAAAGCTAATTACTAAGCACATCAGGAAAAGCAAAAAAAGATAAGGGAAAAGAGAATTTGTCGTTAAAGTAAGGAAAATAAGATAACGAAATTTGTTAATCATTGGATTGTTGGCCAACTAGAGATTTAATAGTATTTTCTAAATCAACTTGTGAATTAATACTATTTTTATTCAGCATACCTGCACATCGAGCTTCTAACTTTTTACTTACAACTTCATCTAAAAGTAACGATGAGTAAACGATAATTTGTGGCTCTTTTGCAAGCTGATGTTTTCCAGAATCGAGCTCTTCGAGAAATTCAAACCCATCCATCACTGGCATTTGTAAATCTAATAACACTAGGTCAAATCCTTCTCGAACTTTTTCGAGCCCTTCTTTACCGTTTGTCGAAATTTCAACACTAAAGCCGATGCCCGTTAGCATTCTCACCGCAAGATCTCTGGCCGCAGGATCGTCGTCAATGATCAAGGCGCTTTTTGAATCCAGATTATTCTCAAAAATCGTCCTGATGTGGGCGAGTAGTATATCTTTATCGATAGGCTTTTGAACAAAGGCTTTTGCGCCAAACGATTTCGCAGTTTGCACGTCATCTAACGTACTAATTACGACAATCGGTATATTTTTAAGACCGGCATCATTATTGATCTCTGAGATTGTGTTCCAACCATCCTTACCTGGCATCAAAATATCTACTAAAATAAGATCAGGCGTATGAAGTTGAGATTTTTTAATTCCATCAAACCCATTATATGCAGAAATAATTCGTAAGCTTTCACCAGCTAATTTGCGCCGAATTATATCGTGTATGTTTTTATCATCATCTATGATAAGAATAAGAGGGTCTTTAGAAGATGCAATTATTTCGTCATCAATTTCTTGCGCTTCAGTAGTGGCTAGACTAAATGATTCGTAGTTACGAGGAATTCGAAGTGTGAACGCTGAACCAATTCCTTCTTCGCTTGCTACGTCAACGCTACCCCCCATCATTTCTACAAGGGTCTTAGTTATTGTCAACCCTAATCCAGTCCCCCCAAACTTAGACGTCGTATCTTCACTGGCTTGGCTAAACTCCTCAAATATTTTCTGAAGCTGTTCTTTTTTCATCCCTATGCCAGTATCTTTAACAGTAAAGACTATGACTTCATTGCCATTATTGGCTGATGAATCAATAGTTAACGTTACCAGTCCATTACTAGTGAATTTGCAGGCATTGCTAATTAAATTAATTATACATTGACGTAATCTAGTCTCATCGTTTTTCATTAGTCCGAGATCACTGACGGACTCGAAAACTATTTGATTATTATTTTTTTCACCAAGAGGTGCTGCCAATCCGTTAATCATTCCAAGAGTATTCTCAAGATCAAACTCAGATATATATAATTCTAAACGCCCGGCTTCAATCTTTGAGATATCTAATATATCATTGATTAGGTTAAGCAGATGACTTCCTGAATCAGTGATTCGTTTTAAATCTTCGGCCATCGTTTCGACACCTAAGTCTTCTGCTTCCTCCATGAGCAATTCTGAATAACCAATGATCGCATTTAGCGGTGTCCTTAGCTCATGACTCATATTTGCCAAGAATTTACTTTTTGCTAAATTCGCATCATTTGCCTCATCTCGCGCGGATTCTACCTCTTCGGTTCGCGCAGTTATTAAGGCTAAAACTTCATCGGACATTCGCGCAAATGCTAATGAAATTAATTTCGTAGAATTTTCGTCTGCGTCAGCACCTGCTTCTAGTGACTCAGTGAGCCTCTCCATGTTTCGAATATCGTCGAGAATGAGCGATTTAGCTTCTCCATCTAATTGATCCGCTAAAATCTTCATTTTCCCAATAATTAGGAGTTCTCTTTCTAACCTCTGCTGCGCTCTATTACTTCGTTCTTTTTCCAATTCTCGCAAACTTTCTCTATAACTAGTCAGGGCTGAAACGAGTTGTCCAATTTCATCTGTTTCACTCGCAAATATGCTTTTTTTGGCAACTGCTTCGGCACTAAGGTTTCCATGTGTAAGTTCATTAAGAACATAAATCGCACCACTTAACCTATCAAAAATCTGGCGCTGGATAAGATACATAGTGCCAAGTATGAGGGCTAGTGCGATGAGAGAATACGCGAATACGCTAATCGTAATTCCATCCAGGACGCTCATAGTTTCGGAAATATCCCTCGACAAGACCAACCGTATATCTGTTCCTTCGACAGAATCCTCACTCAAAGGAAGAAGCGAAAAAACAGATGCTGTTCCTGCGGCATCACAGCGATCGGTACTTAAATTGATATAATTCAGAGCCTTGCACGATAATCTGAATTGAGAGCCCGGAGCTATTAAGGTGCGAATAGAGCCATCATCACTTAAAGCACTGAGCAAGTAAGATTTTGCCGATATTAACTCGAAAGAATCTCCTTCGCTGTAGATGCTGTCATCCCGATTCGTATTGTAGACATTAACGCCTAGGTTTAATTCATCACCAAGCCTTTCAACAGCCTCTGAAAGTGGCTTTCCGACCACAACAATAAATTCAGCACTCCCGTCAACGCTCACAGGAAAAGCATGGACTATTGAAAAATTATCTCGCTCCGGTGTGGACTGGGACATGTACCCAGTCCAAGGATTACCAGATGCGGCGATCTGACCGAAGAGCTCGAACCTTGACCCCATGTCTAAAAAATTGGTTTCAAATATTGTTGAGCACGGATCAAAGTCTCTAGAAAAAACTGATTTTTGGCAGATCAGGGGCTCAAAGTTTCTAGCGGAAATAACGGAATAAAAACTGATTTCTCGCCTTTGGATGGGCGCACCAAAAAAGAGACGTAGATATCGATTTGAGGCTCGAGCGTCTCGAGCAAGCACCGCTTCAACAAGCGGATTTAACACTTCCCCGGTACTCGTGCCGCTCAGATCTAATTGATATATGCCCGGACCATCTCCTCTATTTAAGGGACTCGGATTTTCAGGGGACCAGAAATACGAACTCTGGCCTTGCAGCCCAAAATTCTCAAGCAATAATTTGTCAGAACCTATCAGTCGATCCCAGGTTTCCCGATAACTAGATATCTGAAGGCTATTATTTGCTTCTTCTTGGACGGAAATTTTTTCGTCCATGAAAAAAAGAACGACACTTGCTGAAGAAATAGCACCCACTACAGAGATCAACAGTAGTAACGTTCTAATATTCATTTCTTAACCCATTTTATATAACTCTTAATCCGGAAATCTTGCCTCATCAAACTTTTCCTCTAAAGAAATCGTTTGATTGTACCGGCCTGGGTATACACTAGTTGCAATTACTCCAACTGATTTATCGGAAGGATTTATCCAAAACCCAGTATTAAAAATTCCTCCCCAAGTGAAATAATCTACAACGGATGCATCATTTTCATCAAGCGCTATTCCAAATCCGGCTCCAAAAATATTATTACCAATCATCGCGGGATAATTCAGATTTTGAACTTGCTCTTTCTGCATCATTTCAACAGAAGATGAGTCCAAGATCTGTACACCGTTTAAAGAACCACCGTTCGCTATCATAGATAGAAAAACAAGATAGTCACGCACCGACATTGTCATACCACCGCCGCCTGATTCAAATTTGAAATCAGTCGAAGTAGGGCCGCACGATGAAAAAGGACTGTCGCCGTGAGCTATTTTCCAATCAATATCAGACCCGTCTATACGACCAAGAGCCGTCGCACCGGCGAGCGGAGACACTCCTATCGCTGCGACTTCACTATCTTCAACTTCTTGCGAGTATTGAAATGAAGAGCGCTCCATACCTAATGGCTGCAAAATCTTTTCATCAATATTCTCATAAAGAGTTCGGCCAGTAGCGACTTGAATAATCGCTCCAAGCACATCAATGCCAACTGAGTAATTCCATGCAGTCCCAGGCTGAGCTACAAGAGGGATCTGCGATAGTACATCCATGTTTTCATCAGAACTGTTACATGCATTCGTAGGCTGTAATTCGTCATAAAGTTGAGCTACATCGCCTTGCCCTGTCACTGCAGTACCATAGGTTAATCCCGATGTATGCGTTAATAAATCTAGTATCGTAATTCCCCTGTTTGCCTCCTCTAAATTTTCTAGGCTGCCCCCAGGTGCGACAAACATATCTCCGAACATGGGCAAATATTCTGAAATCTCATCGTCCAGCGCGAGCCTCCCTTCCTCTATCAGTTTGAAGGTTACCACGCTTACTAGTGGCTTCGTCATTGAAGCAACCTGATATCGGGTGTCGATGTCTACGTTGCTTCCTGAACCAATCCGCATTGTACCTAGAGATGCGGTATAAAAAATTTCACCATCTTTCGCAGCAGCAACAACATAGTTTGGGATAAGCCCATCATAATAAAGAGCCTTCAGCTCGGCATCAGCCTCTGCCAATTTTTCAGCATCATAGCCGGCTTTCATTGGACTTATTAGAGGCATTTCGGCAACAACTGGAGTTGAAAATAACGCCGATAGGATACATAGAACTAGTGTTGATTTTTTTGAATACATACAGTTAATCTCCCCTATACCCCAGACATTTGTTGAGGTTGATTTCTAATATGAAAAATTTCTTCCTTAAGCGTTCTTGCTTTTTCATTGCTTGTTATTAGCGCCGAAAAAATATTGTCTAATTCTTGCATTTCTTTTGAATAGAATTCAAAAATTTCTGCAGTTTTTTTCAAGCTGCTAATGCCGTTTCTCCATTCACTTCTATTTTTCTTTATAGCGGTCTCGATAAAGAGTGGCTGGCAGTAAGTAAAGAAAAAAGAGCCATTGCTAGTTGTTTTCGCACAAGTTATATCAAAATTTTCATCACGATTAAACTCGTTGTAAAACCTTATTAGCTCTGCCTCCAACACGGTTACTTTTTCTTGCGCAGAAAAATCGGTACTTATGAATGGGTTTTGTAAAATCCAACTCAATTTTAGCGTATCCGAAGCCGAAAAAGCTGGAGTCACCGAGCTCGCCATGATGAGAGTTAGTGCTACCAACCCGATACTTAGTCTCATCTATTCGTCCCTTCTAAAAAATTTCGTTTACTGTAAACTATTCTTACAACGAATATAAAACGGCGTCAATCAATAGATTGGATGTAAAAGCAAATTATGGAGCATTTCTGAGCAAGTGGGGAGTACCCCCGGGGGTGGGGTCCGGATAAGGCCGTTTTGAGGTTTTAGGGGGCGGGGCCAGAGTCTGCTTGACACGCGGGGTTATAATACATTGCGTTCCACCACACAGATGCCCTGAATATTAAGATTAAGCGGTTACTGGATGATCGAGAGAGCTTTGTTGGCGATAGATTGTTCGACGGTCAGGGGCGCCCCTATGTGTTTGTAGGGCATTATGAACTGGAGATGCTGGGTCGAGAGCTGGGGCTGATAAGTGGAGGCATTGTTGGGAGGAAGCCAGCGGAGCGGTAGAAACTTCAGAATGTAAATCCAGTGCGCTTGCGCCGGGGAACTGCAACGACGGACCCCAGTCAACCCAGCTGATACAACATCACATCATCACTTTGGTCTTGCATAACAACACCTCAAAAGCTGACTTTATATTACGCTACCGGTGCTCTATTACGCTTTCAAAAGTATTACAACAACGACTCAAAAACCGTTAAACATTTCCTAGGCCTCAAGTGCGCCAGGATTGCCAGCCTCTACTACAAACGAAGCACGGGTTCTTATGGGATGACCGGGCTCGCTCACCTTATCCAAAATTTTATAATCTGATTGCCACAAATCTTTGCTGAGATGACAGCTGACATAGCCGCGCTGGCGATTGTAGAACTTGACGTGGGAATTGTCAGAAAGTGTTTGTGCGGCAGTGTTGCTGCTATCAGAACCATCACCCCCAGAGGTAATTGAGGTACCAACGAATTCAGTTGCAATAACTTCACTGCTTTCATTGCTGAAGTCGGACAGGATATTGTTTACCCAATTACTGTGTATGTCGCCTGTCAGCACAATCGGGTTGGGTGTTTGTGCCGCTTTGAGTCTTGTTAATAATTCATCTCGCTCGTCGGGATAGCCATCCCAGATATCCATCAAGAACATTTCCTCTTCTTGTTCATTGCGCCGCAACAAACGCCCCATCATTACTTGTTGCGCCATCACGTTCCAGGTTGCATCACTAGTGCGTAGGCGTTTGAATAGCCAGTCTTTTTGAGCCTCTCCCAATAGAGTTCTATTAGGCTCTCGATGTTGATCACAGCTAGGTTTCATGCCGTCGCCACAGGCCTGATCATTACGGTACTGGCGAGTGTCTAGTATTGTCATGTCCATTAACGTACCGAATTGCAAAGGGCGATAAATTTGCATCGAGGCCCCTTGTCTGCCGGACGGTAAACGTATGGGCATAAATTCATAGAAAGCTTGATAGGCTGCAGCCCGACGAATGAGTAGCTGCTTCGGGGTTTGCTCATCGACGGCAATAACGTTAGCGTAGTTGTCGTCAACCTCATGGTCATCCCAGGTTACTGCCCAAGGCGCAGATGCGTGAGCAGCCTGTAAATCTAGATCCTGCTTGTAAAGTTCATATCGCGCGCGGTAATCATCCAGCGTATAAATTTCCGGTGCATTGTGATGGCGAACATTATTGGCTCCCCAGGTTTCTTCATAAATATAATCTCCGAGGTGCACAATTAAGTCGAAGCGTTCTTTCGCCATATGATCTAGTGCGGTGAAGTAGCCGTGCTCATATTGTTGGCAGGAAGCGAAGCCAAAGCGGAAGCTCTCAGGCGTAGCATCTAGTGCTGGCGCTGTTTTAGTTCTGCCCACGTTGCTAACTTCACCACCAATCATCCAGCGGTAGTAATATTCTTTGCCCGGGCTCAGGCCTTGCAAGTCCAGGTGCACGGAATAACCTAATTCCGGCAAGGCGGCTGCACTGCCTTTACGATAAATAGTTGAGAAGTTGGCGGTTTCAGCTATCTCATAGTCCACCGCCACGGGCTCGTTTCTGCTAAGCGCATTGCCCAGTGTTTCACGCGCCAATCGTGTCCAAATAACCACGGAGTCAGGTCGGGGGTCGCCGGAGGCCACGCCCAGATAAAATGGATTAGCTGAAACTCTAGCTAGTCGGGTGGCTCCCAATGCGGATGCAGACAACGTGCTCGCCGCCAGCAGTGTAGTAACGTGCATGCCCTGCCGGAGGAAAGTGCGTCTATTGAATGCCATGACAATTCACCTTGAAAATATTGGGGATACCACCCTTTTAACACCGTAAGGTCCGTTTCTATGCTGCCACTACAGGGGAAGATAGCTTAAATTGGGTCCTTAAGTTGTTAACTTGTTGGTGCCCAGATCTTTCTCTATTTTTACTATCTTATCCACGGCGAAGGCTCAATGCACAACAGTGCGTCGTCGTCTTCGTCAGTCAATAACTACAGCAGCCCCTCAGGATTTTCCCGCACTTCTCTAATTCGTTGCCGGAGCTGGGTTAACATGCTTTCGCGTTGCAACTTCTCGGTTCACCCGTTGAAGACGACGAGTTGTAAGTGACCAGTGCCCGGTATGCTGCCCTGAAGAAGAGAGCCGACGAAGAGGTTACCTTTCCATGCCTGGTACTCACTAGGACTATAACGAATTTAGTTTCATAGCATAGCTCTCAAGAAACCATCCTCATACCCAGAATAGTGTGTACCAGCAAAATAGGGAACCTTTCTGTGCACTTGGGGGTGCCCCAGGGGTGGGCTCTGGATAAGGCTATTTTGAGGTTTTAAGGGGGTGGGTCTGAGTCTGCTTGACTCGCGGGGTTACAATACAGGTCGCCACACCACACAGAGGCCCTGAATATGTATATCAAGCGGTTACTGGGCAATATTTATTCTTAAAAGTTGAACGGGTCAAACCAAATAAAGTATAGGAGAGTAACAACCAATATATAACCGAGAGGCTCTGCTCTGCTCTCGATAAATCGAATCAGTGTATCGGGAAGCACAATGGTAAGAGTGGTGTGAAAAGCTGCGATGATGTTCATAATTTTTTGGCAAAAGGAATATTCAAAATACATTTTTACCGATTCCTAATATTTCAATGAGCTCAGTATTGTTAGATTCTTTTATTGCCGAGCTAACGGGCTCTGCGGCCAACAAATCGACATCCCTGCAATGATATTGTGTAAGCCGGATAGGGGTTTGCACGCCCGGCTCCCCCGGCGGTTGATTAACGTCACTGATAAAATAAAAATCAAATGCCTCCAAAGGACTTAAATTATCATGGCGCTTACTCCAGCTTCGACATAGCCAGCTTCCATAGGCGAGGCGGTATTCTGAGTAGCGAGCCTCCCAAAGTCTGCTGTAGTATTTGCGCCATCTATAGTTTCTGAATTGATCTTCCCAGCTGCTTGGGCGAGCTCCAGACGGCGCTCGGTCGCCGCCGTTATCATTGAGGGCGATCAAGCTACCATCGGCAAGTAACCCCGGGCTAATAAACCAACCATTTTCTTTTTGGGGATACGGGGCAAACATACCCCAGCGTTGGTCCAGTCGGAGACTCAAGTAAAAAGGCATAAAAAATTCAGGTGAAGGAATTCTATAATTTGCCTCAACGCCGGTATCTAATCCGTGGACAGGGTTCCATT
>Ga0209199_1001575_pt1 | contig 26747 bp, 15 predicted proteins | sample COGITO_mtgs_1105_7_FD_184805 | JGI IMG/M metagenome (GOLD analysis project Ga0209199, IMG submission 184805) | Pelagic marine microbial communities from North Sea - COGITO_mtgs_110523 (SPAdes) (version 2) | ecosystem: Environmental > Aquatic > Marine > Epipelagic ...
ACAAGGGTCGTGTACCTTATGACTGTCAAAGTCCCCTTTTTCAATTACCGAAAACCGATCTTGTAAATCATCTCCTTTCCAAAGTCCATTATTCGCGGGACTTAAAATAGGCTCTTTACTTTTGGTCCATGGCCCTTCAGGACTATCAGACCAGGCCAAACCAATTTGATTTTTTACACGCTTATTGTATGTTCCTCCAACCGTTTGATAGCACAGATAATAAATTCCATCGTGAACCAAGATCTCAGTCGTGAATACAGACCTATCGTCAAAAGAACCAGGAGTTCCTCTTGATACAGCAATACCTTGCTCTTTCCATGTGTGACCATCTGGAGAAGTAGCAAACCATATGTCTGATCTGTCCCACGGAAAAACTTTATCATTTTCAATATCTCCTTCAAACCCATCGGTCTTTCCCACACTTTTGGTGTACCAGGTATAATATTTTCCTTCATGCTTTATCAGGGCACTGGGATCTCTTCGCACTACGCCTTCCTGAAAAGCCAAATCACCTTTTAAATCGAAAAGATTGTATTCGAAATACCAGTCGTTGTTGTACAACTGTTGATCGGACCACTTTAATGCTCTTTTTGAAGCAGCACTGAGTTTATCAACATTGGTGATCCCCAAAAAATCAATTTTTTCTTTGGAGATGGTGATATCTAATCCTTTGTCATTTTGATTTTTGTTATCATTGATACAAGAAGTCAGCAAGTGACAGATTAAAAAAATTATCAAAACCTTATTCATTATGTTCGTGTTATGGGTTAAAAAGATTTTATTAGAATACTATATTTTATGGAAGTAAAATAATGGATCATATATGTTATTATAAATTAGGCCTATTTTAAGAAATTATTCTTAGTAGCATCAAAGACATAGTCGATCACTTGTTGATGTCTATTTTTGAACCTTGCTGCACTACCCGCCGCAGGAGAACCATAATATCTTCTAGTAGCGGGTCTCATTTGTTGGGCTTCGGGCAGATGAAGTAACAAATAGCCCCAGGCACCCATATTACGAGGTTCCTCTTGAGCCCAAACCACCTCCTCTATATTGGGATAGTGCTGAATCTGGGCTTGAATTTCTTCTTGAGGCAGGGGAAATAATTGTTCCACTCTAACAATGGCTACATCCATTCTATCCTTATCGACTCGGGCATCAATCAAGTCATAGTAGAATTTTCCGGAACAAAAAACCAATGTTTTGGCTTGTTTGGCCTTCACCTCGTCGTCCGCAATGACCCTTTGAAAAACTCCTGTAGTCAAATCTTTAACTTTTGAAACGGCTTTTGGATGTCGCAGTAAGCTTTTGGGAGTAAAAACAATCAAAGGCTTTCTAAAATTACTTTTCATTTGTCTTCTTAGCAAATGGAAAAAGTTGGCGGGGGTGGTACAATTGGTCACAAACATATTGTCTTTGGCACACAATTGTAAATAACGCTCCATTCGGGCTGAGGAATGTTCTGCACCTTGTCCTTCATAACCGTGTGGCAAGAGCATCACAATTCCATTTTGAGTTTTCCACTTATCCTCTGCTGCCGAAATATATTGGTCGATCATGATCTGGGCACCATTGGAAAAGTCACCAAACTGAGCTTCCCAAATGGTCAAAGTATTTGGACTGGCCATCGCATAACCATAGTCGAAGCCCAAAACCCCGTATTCTGATAGTAAAGAATTATATACAGTGAATTTTCCTTGATCGAGTGGATTAATATCGTTGAGAAGGATGACTTCCTCTTCAGATGATTCTGCTTTAAGTATGGCATGTCGATGTGAAAAAGTTCCCCTTTCAACATCTTGACCAGAAAGCCTCACATTATAACCTTCTTTGAGTAAGGTTCCGTAGGCTAGGAGTTCTCCCATGGCCCAATCCAGCCTATCGGTTTCAAAAAACATTTTGTTTCTTTCGGTGATCAAGCGTTCAATCTTTCTCAAAAACTTTTTATCTGGGGGTACATTGGAAATGGTTTTGGCCACTACAGACAAAGCGTCTAAATTAACCGCAGTGGGTATTTCGGGATGCATCCCTTTTTCATCGACTCTATTGTACCCAATCCATTCGTCCTCCATAAAAGGAGTAATAACAGTAGTCTCCTCAGTTCTGGAAACTTGGAGGTTTTGTTCTAACTTGGATTTATAGGCCTCCTCCTCTTTTTTGACATAGGTCTGGTCAATAATGCCTTGAGCAATAAGCTTATCGGCATAGATGTCCCTTGGATTTTTGTGGGCTGAAATGGTCTTGTAAAGCTTGGGTTGAGTGAATCTCGGCTCATCACCTTCGTTGTGTCCGTATTTACGATATCCCAAAAGGTCAATAAAAACATCGGCATTAAAGTGCATTCTATAGTCAAGGGCGAACAATACGGAGTGGACGACTGCCTCTACATCGTCAGCGTTGACGTGCATCACAGGTGACAGGGTTACTTTTCCCACATCCGTACAATAGGTACTGGATCGAGCATCGAGGTAATTGGTGGTGAACCCTATTTGATTATTGACCACTATGTGGATGGTTCCTCCAGTGGAATACCCCTTCAGTCGGGCCATCTGAACAATTTCGTAGGCAATCCCTTGTCCAGCAATAGCCGCATCACCATGAACAATAATAGGTAATACTTTTGAGGTATCACCTTTGAATTTGTTGTCCAACTTGGCTCTGGTAATTCCCTCAACAACTGCCCCTACGGTTTCCAGATGGGAGGGATTGGGTGCTAAGTTGATGTTGATGTTTTTTCCGTTGTTGTTGGGGTCAATCTTTGCAGTCCAACCCATATGGTACTTGACATCACCATCAAAAACCACCTCATCGTAGTCTTTTCCGTCGAACTCGCTAAAGATATCTTTTGGAGATTTTCCGAATATATTGGTCAAAGTATTGAGTCTTCCTCGGTGGGCCATTCCCATAATAAACTCTTCCACTCCTCTGGCGTCGGCAGCCATTACCAAGGCGTCCAAAGCTGGAATCAGTGACTCGCCACCTTCTAGGGAAAATCGCTTTTGCCCGACGTATTTGGTATGCAAAAAGTTTTCAAAGCTAACCGCTTGATTCAATTTATTGAGGATGTCTTTCTTTTGTTGTGGGCTAAAATTTGGATGGTTTTGATTTTTGTGTAATCGATCCCTGATCCAATCTTTTTTCTCCACATTCCTCACATACATGTATTCTACTCCAATGGATTCGCAATAGGTTCTTTGAAGATGTTCGATGATGGTGGACAAGGTACTGGGACCAATGCCTACTATGGCTCCAGCGTTGAAAACGGTAGGCAAATCCTCTTGAGACAATCCAAAGTTTTCTACTGTCAAATCGGGAGTGTAGCTTCTTCTGTTCCGAACGGGGTTGGTTTTGGTAAACAGGTGACCACGGGTACGGTAGCCTTCGATAAGCTTTACCACCTGAAATTCTTTCTTGACTGACTCGGGTACTTCTACCTCTGTGACCTCTGCGGGCCATTCTCCGTGCTCCATCCCAAAATCAAAGCCTTGAAAGAAGGCTCTCCAACTGGGTTCTACAGCGTCCGGATTTTGCAGGTATTGGTCGTATAATTCGGCAAAATAGGCGGTGTGAGCCGAATTTAAAAATGAAAATTTGTCCATTAAATCATATTACTACTAATCCTTAAAACAAAATTACAATTTTTGCCCAAAGAGGTTCGATTTTGTCTGTAAAACAATCGAATTCTTATTAAGTTTGTATTGGATCGGTGTTGACGACGGAGTTGTTTTAGTTTAAAAATCAAGGCTGTTGGCACGGCCATCCCTTTCAAAATTTGATTTTACAGATGTTTGCTTTAATTGATTGCAATAATTTTTACGCTTCCTGCGAACGGGTTTTCCAACCTCAGTATGAGGGCAAGGCGGTGGTGATCCTTTCCAATAATGATGGTTGTGTGATTGCCAGGAGCAATGAAGCCAAAGCGCTCGGGATTCCTATGGGAGCTCCTGCCTTCAAATTTAGAAACGAATTCAAAAAGCATAATATCAGGGTTTTTTCTTCCAACTACCCCCTTTATGGAGATATGAGCCATCGGGTGATGAAAATCTTGGAAACCTACACCCCCAATGTGGAAATATACAGCATAGATGAAGCCTTTTTAAAGTTCGAAGGCTTTGATTATTTTGACCTCAATGCAAAGGGCCTAAAAATGCGAAAGCAAGTACGGAAATGGACTGGAATCCCCGTATCGGTGGGACTGGCTCCTTCCAAAGCTTTGGCCAAAATTGCCAACAAAATTGCCAAAAAATTTGACAAAAGAACCCAAGGCGTTTACTGTATCGACAGTGACGAAAAGCGATTAAAAGCACTGAAATGGACTCCCATAGAAGATGTTTGGGGCGTGGGCAGGCAACACGCCAAACGACTTCAGGCCATGCAAATAAAAACTGCTTTGGATTTTGTGAATTTACCAGACGAATGGGTTAAAAAACAAATGAGCATATTGGGACTGCGGTTGAAAAGAGACTTAGAAGGCGTTCCTTCTATACAATTGGAGGAAGTGACCCCTGCAAAGAAATCCATTGCTGTCACTCGAAGTTTTAAAAATTTATTAAATATATATAATAGTCTTGAAGAACGCATTACCACCTACACCCTCTTGGGGGCCGAAAAACTGCGAAAACAAAAAAGCTGTGCTACTGCCCTTCACGTTTTTGTAAGAAGTAATCCCTTTGATCCCAACGCTACACAATACCGCAATGGCTGCACCCTCACCCTACCCCATGCCACAGATTCCAATTTCGTATTGAATCGTTATGCTTTGATGGGATTGAGGAGCATTTTCAAACCGGGAATTGAATACAAAAAAGCAGGGGTCATATTGCTAGGGCTAACGCCTTCTTCTTCTAGACAAATCACTTTGTTCGAACAGGATACAGCAAAACATACGGCATTGATGCAAACCTTAGATAAAATTCACCGTCGTTATGGCCCACACCGAATGAAACTGGCCAGTCAGGATTTAAAACAAACTTGGAAGATGAAACGAGAGCATCTTTCCAACCGATTTACCACAGAAATCAATGAAATCATCAGCGTAAAATGAGCGATAAAAAGGACAAAATTATCTTTTTTCAACCCGATCAAGAATTGGGAAAATCTTCTTTTTTGGCGCAAGAAGGGATTTCGGCCGGTTTCCCTTCTCCTGCCGATGATTTTAAGGAATTGCGCATCAGTATTGACCGCGAAGTGGTCAAGAATGAGGAGGCAACTTTCTACGCCCGGGTATCGGGGGAATCCATGCAAGGGGCTGGATTGGACGATGGGGACTTGTTGGTCATCGACCGCAGTTTGGAACCTCAAGACAATAAAATAGCCGTGTGTTTTATCGACGGTGAATTCACCGTAAAACGCCTAAAAGTAGAACAAGACTGTATTTATCTGATGCCTGAAAACTCAAAATACAAACCCATCAAGGTAACCGAAGACAACGAATTGATCATCTGGGGGGTGGTAACTTATGTGGTTAAAAAAGTATAAACTATAGTCTTTCAAAAACCCCAGCAATGCCTTGACCTCCGCCAACACAGGCAGTAACCATACCATATTTCTGATTGCGGCGTTGCATTTCATTCAACAATTGAATGGTGAGCTTGGCTCCGGTACAACCGAGAGGGTGACCCATGGCCACAGCACCTCCGTTGACGTTGACCGTATCGGGATCTAGACCACTTTCTTGAATGACGGCCAGGGCTTGAGCAGCAAAGGCTTCGTTGAGCTCTGTTTGCTCAATATCGGACAATTTTAAGCCCGCTTGTTGCAAGGCTTTAGGAATGGCTTCACAGGGTCCAATACCCATGTAGAGTGGATCTACCCCTCCCACCGAACAGGCAGCCATTCGGGCTTGGGGGGCTAAGCCCAATGCCTTAACTTTTTCTTCGCTCATCACCAAGGTAAAGGCAGCTCCATCGGAAGTTTGTGAAGCATTGCCAGCAGTGATAATACCCCCTTGTTTGAAAACCGCCCTTAATTTGGACAGCCCTTCAATGGTGGTATCTCTTCTAACGCCTTCATCAACCGAAACGGTGTGAGAGCTACTGACTTTTTTGCCCTCTTTGACAGATACATCTTCTACCGTAATGGGTACAATTTCATCTTCAAAATACCCCTGGTCTATGGCATGGGCAGCCTTTTGATGGGAAGCAAAAGAAAAAGCATCTGCTGCCTCACGGCTGATGTTGAATTTTTCAGCTACTGCTTCTGCAGTGGCTCCCATACTGACGTGGTAATTGATATTTTCTATGTTGGCTTTATAGCTGGGAGACAGCTTATATCCTGTCATGGGAATAAGGCTCATGCTCTCCGTACCTCCAGCAATATAGATGTGTCCCATTCCCGCTTTAATTTTGGCAACTGCCATGGCAATGGCTTCCAAACCTGAGGCACAATAGCGGTTAATGGTGATGCCGGGGACTTCTATACCCAATGCTCTGGCGGAAATAAGCCGACCTACCTGTAAACCTTGCTCTCCCTCGGGATTGGCACAACCTACAATGACATCATCCACGGTGGTGGGGTCCAAAGCAGGTACTTGAGCGACCAGGTGCTTTAAAACATCAACGGCCATATCGTCAGATCGGTAGTTTTTAAACCCCCCTTTTTTGGCTTTTCCTACTGCAGTTCTATATCCTTTTACAATGTATGCTTCCATATCTTTAGTTTCTTAGGGGCTTGTTGTTCATTAATAAATATTGTATTCTGTCAAGGGTTTTTTGATTTCCCAATAGGCTCATGAAGGCCTCGCGTTCGATATCGAGCAAATATTGTTCACTTACTTTTTGCGAACTGGTCAAGTCACCCCCACACATTACATATGCCAATTTACGAGCAATTTCCTCATCGTACTCAGACATGAATTTACCCAATCGATATTCGTTGATGGCAGAGTAGAGTACTCCCAATCCGCCTCTTCCCAATACTTCAATATCTTCTCTTGGAGACGGAGGGATATAATCTTTGGCAAGCTCCAGTACTTTTTCTTTGGCCAAACCAATATTTCTTTGAAGGTTATAAGAAATGGTGTCACGGTTTTCCAAAAGATAATGCAGATCAAAAGCTTCAGAGGCCGAAGTGGAAACAGCTGCTGTTGCGATGGATTTAAAGTGGTCGATCAACATGGGCATTTGAACATCTCCTTGGTAAAAACCATCTGAGAGTCTTAAGGCAAATTCTTTACTTCCTCCTCCGCCTGGGATTAGACCTACCCCAACTTCTACCAGCCCTATGTAGGACTCTGCTGCCGCTATCGCGGCATCACAATGCATGGTGATTTCGCAACCTCCCCCAAATACATAGCCTTGAGTGGCAACTACCACTGGGATTTTTGAGGTTCTGATACGCATGTTAACCGATTGGAAATCGGCCACCATTTGATCTAGGGTATCAAATTGTTTTTGCATGGCGAGCATCCCGATGTTCATCAAGTTGGCGCCTACACTGAATTGTTTGGCGTTGTTGCCAATTACTAAACCATTCCAGCCCTCTCTTTCGGCTTTGTCAACCGCTTCGGCCAATGCTTTTCCTATGCCCTCGCCTATGGCGTTGCTTTTGCTTTGAAATTCCAAACACATCACCCCATCGCCAATATCGTGAACTGAACATTCACTGTTTTTGATGAGAGGTGTATTTTCACGGAAGCTTTCCAAAATAATAAAGGCATCCGATCCAGGAACTGTTTTGTAGGTCTGACTGTCTAAGTCAAAATATTTTTTTTCTCCTTTTTCGTATTTGTAAAATTGATCGGCTCCGGCTTTTTGCATTTGCTTAATCCAATCGGGAACTTTATCACCAGCCGCTTCGATCATCTCAACACCGTTCTGGAAACCGATTAAATCCCAGTATTCAAACGGACCAAAATCCCAAACATAACCTGCCCTCATAGCATCATCTACCGGATAGTATTGATCCGAAATTTCGGGTACACGTTGGGCGGCATACGCAAAAATTGATGCGAAATAATCCTTGAGGAATAGACTCTCTTTCCCGTCTTTATCCATCAAAAAAAGCATTCGTTTATGCATATTTTCGATGGCTTTGGCCTCCTTGAGGATAGGGTTTTTGGGGCGGATACTTGGCTTGTATTCCAGTGTTTTGAGATCCAAGGCGTTGATGATGGTTCTACCATTTTGATCTTTTTGATCGGTTTTGTGGTAAAAGCCTTTTCCTGTTTTGTTCCCCAAAAAGTTATTTTCCAAAAGGAAGGTCATAAATTTTGTTTCAGGTGCTTTGCCTAAGGTTTCAAAAAAGGAATCGTTTTGGACATTGTTCATTACAAATTGGGTAACTTTTTCACCGGTGTCCAAACCAACCAAATCCTGCAATCGATAAGTTCCTGTATTGGGCCTCCCGATAAGTGCCCCAGTCAAGGCATCGACCTCCTCAATAGTGAGATCGTATTGCTGTGTCAAATCAAATACTTTTACTCCAGACATAACACCAATTCGATTGGCAATAAAAGCAGGGGTGTCCTTGCATAAAACGGTTTGTTTCCCCAAGTTAATTTCTCCAAAGTGCATAAAGAAATCTATCAATTCGGGTTCTGTCTCGGCAATGGGGATAATTTCAAGTAACCTGAGGTATCGAGGTGGATTGAAAAAGTGGGTGCCACAAAAATGTTTTTTGAATTCTTCCGATCTCCCTTGAGACAATTGGGAGATGGGTATGCTGGAAGTGTTGGAACTAACTATACTACCTGGTTTTCTGAATTTTTCAACTTTTTCAAAAATCTGCTGTTTGATGTCCAATCGCTCTACGACTACTTCTATAATCCAATCGGCTTCTTTTATTTTTTCAAAATCATCTTCAAGATTTCCTACCTTAATTCTATTGGCATATTCTTTTTTGTAGAGTGGAGCAGGTTTAGATTTGATGGCGAAATTCAGTGCATTTTGGGCCACACTGTTTCTGTTTGGTTTAGGGTCTGATGTTCCCTTGGGCAAAATGTCTAGCATCAATACTTGTAGCCCTACATTGGCCAATTGGCATGCTATTCCGGAGCCCATTACACCGGAGCCTAAAACGGCAACATTTTTTATTCTGTATTGCATTATTTGGTTTTTAACAAATCTATTAAAAAAATACTATGCGTGCATAACAAAATTGTTAAAAAAAATAATATTATATGTCCTACTGTAAATATTAATAATCTTCCTCAACTTTTTTTTCGTCAAACAGAAAATCCTGTTGCAAATGTAAAATTCAATCCTGTAAAATAGACCAATGCTAAAATTAATCAGAAAATAATGTCTCCCTTGATTTATTCAAATTAATTAAAAATTGGGAGGGTTGTATTTTTTTTTAAATTTGTTTCAAACATTAAAAGAAAATGAGCCACGAAAAAGTTTTTGAGCAGTTTAAAAAAAGAGCTGATAACGCATCTCCGCTTGGAGGCACCCTGAAATTTATGGTTGATGGAAATGCAATACATATCGATGGAAATGGAGAACAAAATGCCGTTTCTATGGATGACTTGGAAGCAGATTGCACCATAACCGTTTCTACTGAGGTCTTAGAAAAACTCCGAGATGGAGCTCTTAACCCTATGATGGCAGTTATGGGTGGGCAGATCAAAATTGATGGAGACATGGGATTGGCGATGAAGGTTCAATCCTTGATGGGATAAAACACTTAACCCGCTTCCCTCTATTAGTCCAATAATTCACTTTATATTTTTTTTCTATATTTACCTGAAATGAGTTCAGAAATCAACAGGGCTAAACTGATCCTCAGAGAAGCTAACAAATCTAAATTGCTGTATGCTATCTCTATCATTGACAGTATCATAAAATCAAAAGATTCCCACAAGATCGATGGCGATTTAGGTCGGGTTTGGAGAATCTGCGGGTATGGTTCCAAAGAAAAATTTGATAAGTTGTTTAGAGAATATAAGGGGATGAGCTTGAGTGAATATTGCAGAAAATCAAACCCCGATTGCAATTGCTGACTGTCTAACTGCGATCAGTATTGAACTATAAGTTTTCTAAAAATGTTATGCGTGCATAACATTTTTTAATAACTTTGTTCTGGATATTATTGATTGTTTTAAATCAATTTTTAGTCTTAAATTTTTTATTTATTGATCCAATCATGTAAATGACTGGTTAAAAAATTCTCTTATGAAGATATTGGTTTGCATTAGTCATGTTCCTGATACGACTTCCAAAATAAACTTTGTAGATGATGACACAGCCTTTGACAAAAACGGCGTGCAATTTATCATCAATCCCAATGACGAATTTGGTCTGACTCGAGCGGTTTGGTTTCAACAAAAACAACAGGCAGAAGTAACGGTGATTACCGTTGGAGATACAAGTTGTGAACCTACCCTTAGAAAGTGCTTGGCCATTGGAGCCAACAAAGCTTTTAGAATTGACATGAATCCTACCGATGGCTTTCAAGTGGCACAACAGCTTAGCGCTCACTGTAAGGAAGAAAATTACGATCTGATTATTGCGGGCAGAGAATCCATCGATTACAATGGCGGCATGGTGCCGGGAATGGTCTCAGCATTGATGGGATACAATTTTGTAACCAATTGTATGGGACTAGAAATAGAGGATAACACTGCCAAAGCCAAGCGAGAAATTGATGGCGGAATTGAATCCATAAGTTGCCAGCTTCCACTGGTAATCGGAGCACAAAAAGGTCTGGTGGAAGAAAAGGACTTGATCATTCCCAACATGAGAGGGATCATGCAAGCCCGTCAAAAAAGTTTGACCGTACTGCCTCCCACGGACAGCCAAATCATGTCTTCCATTTCAAAATTTGAAAAACCTGCACCCAAGGGGGCGGTCAAAATGGTCGATGCCGATCAAATTGACCAACTCATCGATTTACTTCACAACGAAGCCAAAGTAATATAGAGATACAACCTATGAGTATTTTAGTTTATACAGAATCTGAAAACGGAAAGTTTAAAAAGTCAGCGCTTGAATTGGCCTCCTATGGTAGAGCCATTGCAGACGAACTGGGTATTGAACTGGTGGCCGTTAGTTTTAACCATAAGGATCCACAATCACTGGCCAAGTACGGCGTTGATCGGGTCATTCAAATCAGCGATCCTTCACTGGATAATTTTACCGCCCAACATTATGCGGCGAATCTGACCACAGTCGCAAAAGAGAATGACGCAAAACTGCTGGTCTTGAGTTCCAGTTCCAATGCAAAATATTTGGCTCCCTTATTGGCCGTCTCTCTTTCGGCTGGATATGCTTCTAATGTGGTCGAACTGCCCGAGTCACTTGAACCTCTGACCGTAAAGCGATCTTGCTATACCAATAAAGCTTTTAACACTTGTGTTCTTGAAAACGCAGTAAACATTATCGGCCTGTCGAACAACTCCTATGGCCTGAGAGAAAACCTTAAAGAAATTATTTCTGAAGATAAATCGGCCACTCCTGTCGAAACAAACTTAGCGGTGGAGAATATCGAAAAATCGAGCGGTGAAGTGAGTATTGCCGATGCTGATATTGTGGTCTCTGGAGGTAGAGGGTTAAAAGGTCCCGAAAATTGGCATCTAATAGAAGATTTGGCTTCAACATTGGGGGCGGCTACTGCCTGTTCCAAACCCGTTTCTGATATGGGTTGGCGACCTCATAGTGAACACGTTGGGCAAACGGGAAAACCTGTTGCTTCCAACTTGTATATTGCAATTGGGGTATCTGGAGCCATTCAGCACTTGGCTGGAATCAACTCTTCCAAAGTTAAGGTAGTCATTAATAATGACCCCGAAGCCCCTTTCTTTAAAGCGGCAGACTATGGAGTGATAGGGGATGCCTTTGAGGTGGTTCCCGAATTGATTGAAAAACTAAAAGCCTTCAAAGATTCTTAGCCAAAAGGCATAGACTTTTATATCGATTATTTTTTTGAACGAACTGGGATTTGTGACAGGACGTTTTCTTGTAAAGCTCTAAAATTGCCTGAATGTGTTTTAGTAATAGTTTTACCGTCTCTTTTTAGTCCATAAAAAACTCCTTTATCTACCCAGTCCCAAAGTGCGTATTTGGCCTGCCCCTCCAAGTTAATCAAGCCAAAATGATTTTCAGAGCCTCCAGGATTAGCTGAATCTTTCCATTGTTCGTCAAAAATTTCAAAATAAAATAAGGAAATCTGTGCCTCATTAGTCCAGGTTCGCATTCGTCGGTAGTATTCTCCAGCCTTGTATTCATCTGCAGCATTGGAGTAATCACTCCCATAAAAACCATTGGAAGCTGACGCCCAACCCGATTCTCCGATATGGACGGTCTTAGTGGAATCAATTCGCTTTACATAAGCAGAAACGCTCTTATACTGGTTTTGAGCAAATCTTATTGCACGATCCATAGCCCTGTCAATTTTCTCAAAGTCTGGAAGCTTTTGATCCTCTTCTGGCACCTCCCAAAATTCGGGATTGTAGTAGGAATTGTGCATTGGGTAAGTGTGCATAGAAACATAATCAACTGCTTTTATCAAGGCATTCAAATCGTCTGTATGATAACTTGGGTCTCCACCACCCCAAGATAAATAGTCGTCAGAACTCGTTATCCAAAGGTTGATTGGCAACTCTCCTTTCATCTTCAAGTTTTGCAAGTGATTAACCCATTTTAAAATAATTCTGGGCTGAACATAGTAGCTCGTTGCCCAGCGAACCATCGCTTCATTTCCTACGGCTACAATTTTGACAATTTCAGGATATTGCTGACTTAATTTTACGGCAGTATTGATTTCAACTGTATTTCTTTCATTTTCCTCCTCGTGAATGGGTTTACCATTTTCAGTATTGAAAGCATTTTTACAATCTATCCAAGCTCCTAACATAACATACATTTCGAAGTCTTTATCTTCTTCTTTTAGTTCTGTGATGGCTTTTAGGAGATTTTCTGCTTGAGGAAAATGCACATTGTAGGTGCGTAAGATTTTAACCCCCATGGCTTGGAGAATTTTCATATCCTCTTTTAATTCTTGAATCGTGGGCTGTACCTCTCGAGTCAAACCACGATAGCCCCCATAGGAAATTGCCTGATAGGTAGGGTTTCCAAGAATTTCTTGTGCAGTAATTACATTCTTCTCAGATGGTTTAAAGCTAACGAAAACACTTACTATAAAAAATACTATCAATAGTGTCCGACCTCTTTTCATCCGTGTTATTATCTATTTTTGGGCAATGACATATCAATACTTATGTTCTTCTTAGTAGAGGCTGAAAAACAACTCATGCCTTTCGTTTTTCAATCCTTTTTTTAAAACTCCTCAATCCTTTTAATAATTTATTCCTTGCTTTTTTTCTGTTCGATATAATATTTCTCATTCACTTAGACAAAGCCTAGTTCAATTTACTTCTTTTCGATTTCATTTCGTTGATTCAATTGCTGTCGAATTTCTATGGCGCGTTCTTCTGTAATAGAATAATCACTCATTACCCAAATGGCAATCATCGTTCCTAGAATGGGCAAACCAGAGAAGAATAACCTCAATCCTAAAATAGCATCATGGCTTTGTGTTGGATTTCCCGATTCGAATCCTATTACTGAAAAGATGACTCCTGTTAGACCTCCTGCAATTCCAAATCCGAATTTTACCATCCACCAATAAATCGCTCCAAAAACTCCCTCTCGTCGTTTTCCAGTATTCAGCTCGTCTAGATCAATTACATCGGCCGTCATTGACATCATTAAGGTAAATAAGCCTCCAATTCCGAATGAAAAGAAGGGCATGGCAAACAAAAACATATAGGGTTTTCCGGGAATGAATAAGAACCAAAGCATAATGTAACCTATAATGGATATGGATTGCGAAAGAACAAACGCTCTCTTTTTGCCCAATTTCTTGGACATAACCGCTACTATTGGAATGACTAAAAATGTAGTTACCAAAGCACCGATACTACCGAAAAGTGCTGGCCAAATCCATGCGCCTTCTTTTCCTGTCACGCCGTCAAAAAGATAGTAGACAATAATAAAATAGGTGAATGCGGCTACGGTGTTGAATGCATTGAAAATTAGGAAAGTGGCGACACATAATTTTCGGAATGCTCTAATTTTAAATGCTTCGCGAAAATTAATCACAAATATGGTGTGTAATCTTCCCATGATATTCTTGAAGGTAATACTCTCATATTTCTCATTTAGGGTAGAACTACTCTTGATAAATATAGCAGGGATCATTGCGAGGATCATACAAATACCTCCCACCCAAATGGCCAATTCTCTAACGGCCACATCACTCGATGGAAACCAATCTTTATCGTCCATAGCAATCCAAAACCAAGGAGCAATGACCCATGCCCATTGCCCTATCCATTGTGCAACGGCCATAATGTGGGTTCGTTCATGAAAATCTTCACTCATTTCATATCCCATTGCTACATAGGGTACACTGAAAATCGTTAAGCCTAAATAAAATACCAAAGAGGTAAAAAGGAAGTAGTAAAAGTTGAATTGAATGCTGTTCTCTTTGAATAATTGCCACATCACGAAAAATGAAACACCCATGATCAAAGAACCAATAAAAACATATTGTCTTCGTCGACCCCATCGTGATTTGGTGTTGTCTGAAATAAAACCCATAATGGGATCGGTAATGGCATCAAAAAGTCTTGGCACAAGGGAAACTACTCCCCACATCCAACCAGGAAAGCCCAGTCCTTGAACCAAAACAACAATGAAAATACTTATTACAGCGGGGAACATTTGATTGGCTAACATTCCAAAACCAAATGCAGCTTTTTGTCCAAATGCTACTTTTTGAGCTTTTGTTGACATAGTTTTATTTTTTTTAATTATTTCCACTATTTGTTACTTCTCTCGTATGAATGAACGGTACTTTTTCTTTACCACCTCAAAAGCGGCTTTCCTATTTCTTTCAATATCCACAATACCCCAGAACTCCTCATTGGGCGAACCGTCATAGGGCACTCCCGTGCTATTGGGTGCCCATCCTCCTATATCTTGTAAATTGGGATTCCCAGCTTTCCACCATTCATCGGAAAAAGAAAACAGCGCAACACCAGAACCGATTTTATGTTGATCCATAATGGCTGATAAAATTTTATCAATAGCATCTGCTTGGGCTTTTTCATTAATTCCTTCTGCATAATTGTCCTTGGCTACTCGCATAAAACTATCGGCTCCTGCTTCCGACAAATACATCGGTTTTTGGCTGAGGATCTCCCACTGAGGAAAAATGGTTTCGGGTTGGTCCCAACGATAGACATTCAACCCCCATATATCAATATTAGGATTCATTGACAACGCCAAGGAATCAGGTAATTCTCCATGTGCTGTTGCTACGGGGTGAGAAGTGTCATTTTTATGGATCAAATCGGTAGCTTTATGCAAGGCTTTATACCAGTTCTTAATATCATCATCAAACCATTCGGGGTGATAGTTATACTCGTTGCCCAATTCCCAAAATAAAATTGCATTGTGGTTTTTGAATCTGTTTACGTAGTCAATAAATGTACCCGAAAGAATATCATATTTTCCATCTTGATTGTATCCAAACCCAATGATCACTTTGATGCCTGCTTGACTTATTTTATCTAAAACAGCTGTCTCGGTGATGGGTTCATATACTCTTATGGTATTAATCCCTGCCTCAAGCATTAAATCAAGATCCTTTTCTAAACTACCAAAGTCTCTTTTTTCCTCTCCCTTAGGAACTGGGTTATAACATATCCCTTTTATAAAATAAGGGGTGTCATTGACCCATATTTGCCTACCCTGGGTGCTGACACTTTCCAAAGAAGAATTGCAACTCGAGGAAAACAAGGCCATCCCGAACCCATAAATTGATATGAAGAAATGAATCCATTTCATTTTATTATGGGGGGTTTGAATGGAAAGTTTATTAGGGGACTGATTATGAACTATCAACTTTACAAAATCTTGAAAAGCCCTAGAAAAAAAAATCGCAATGTAAACCACCCTTTGACTGAAGGTTTCTTTCAATGTAGTTATTGAGTTTATGTTGGAGCGTTTCATGTTGATCGAGATAAAAAGTTTACGGGGTCAATAAATACAATAATCTTTACATATTCTCCCGATCTACTGAATAGGGATTGACTTATTTTCAAGTCGAGTTGATTTCCTTTTAAATGAGTAATACTGCCCTCTTTTGAATGGGCTTCAATTAGATTTTCATCAGATTTTTGATAGAATACAGGGACTTGGCAAACGGTAAAAGCCAATGAATTCTTGGCCAATTGTATCTCATTTTTGTTTTGATGAATATCAACATAGGAAAATACCTGAGCTTGTTCTAAAAACTCCTGACTTCTCAATAGTACAGGCTCAAAACACAAGGTTCCTTGTCTAACTTTAACTCCTAATTCTCCGGCTCTACTGAGTAAATCCTCTTTTACTTGGCCGGTCATACCGGGTTGTTGAGCTCCCTTACCCTTGGGGGTATGTGAGTAGGGATCGGTTGGAAAAGCACCGTAAAGCTGGGGAGATTTATGAACACCAATACCCGCATTGATTTCGTGGAAATGGATTGCCAATGAATCGATCCACTTTTTTTCAACACCGGATTCGATGACTTTAGTTATGGCTTCGAAATTGGCCAGTAGTAGTTTTGAAACCATATGCCAATAGATAGATCCTAGCCCCTCGTAACCAAAAAACGTTCCGGATCTCCCGGTAAATGATTTGTGATTGAAAACAGATTCGTATAACGAAAACAGCTCTTGAGATTCTTTTGATACCAATGACTGGTATTCTTTTGGTAAACATTTCAATGCTTTTTTTAATCCGTTCACATTATTGAAAGCTGCATTAAAATGATATTGTCCCAAAACATCTTTAGAAATGATATCAACGTTATTGGCTTTAATGAGTTTTTGTATAAGCGTGCTTTGAGATACCCTATGCGAAGGAATGAGGTTTTTTTCAAGAAATAGGGGTAAGTCTTTGTCAGGATAGAGGATGTAGCTATTTTGATCTTCGCGATAGAGTTTACTTTTTCTGAGACTGTCAAGTAATTCGACACTCTCATGGGTAGATAGAATACCTGAACTCAAAACGGCAACTTGACCCTCTAACATTTCGGGAAAATTGGAAATGGTGAACCGATCTTCCTCAATACTGACCAGGTTGTAAGAATGATAGAGCTTGTCCTCTCTTATGTTGGCATTTATGGTATGATCAACAAAGGCTTGAGCAATCTTGATAAAAGCTTTCAATTCTACTGTGCTTATTTTTACCTTTTCAGCGGTATGACCGTGCTTGTAAATTGCTTCCCGATAATCACTTCCAGCTGTTCCTAAACCCATAAATATTGCCTTTCGATCTTGATCATTGATTCTTGAGTTCAGTAAAGATTCATACTGCTCAAAGGTTTGGAGTGATCGACTAAAGAATTGATAAAGTTCAGTAGAAATATCAAAACTTGTTGGGTCTGATTGTGAAATAAGTGCCTTGAAAAAAGATAAAAATCTTCTCAAATAATATAGGGTAACCATGGAGACACCATTACCCACAAGTGCATTGTTGGCATCATTCCATTCGGGTCGTTGGGTATTCATCCAGATTCCTCCCCCGGGGATAAAATTGGAGATTTTGGCCAAAAGGGTAATTAGGATTTTCTCAATAAAATTAACCCTGTAAATCTGACCTTTAGCATCTTGTAGCAAAGCCCCATCTGATCCAATTTTATTCTTTGTGTTTTGAATTCGCTGATGAGCTTCAAGATCAAAATCAATTGTATTTTTAGAATCTTTGAGTATTTCTTCAACTGCTTTGATTTTATAAGGAACATTGGCAAAAACAAATAAATCCTGTTCGAGAATTCCATTTAGTTTATTCGGAAAGTAATCTTCGCTAAACTCTAAAAATTTAAGAAGATAAATGATCTGATGGTCTCCCCAGTATCCGATGTAGGACCAGGGGTTGTCGGGTTCAATGGTTTCCCAATCAAAACCATCTTTGGTCAATCTGTAGGGATTGTAACCTTCAAAGGTGGAGGCGTTTAAAAACTTATAAATCATCCCCTCAATAAAATTAGGATAGGAATGTGCAAGGGCTTCCCAGTTTTGGAATATATCCCTCCAATTACCTTGATAGTCCAATATTTTAGACCCATCCACCTCACTTTTGGTGTTGATGGAAAACTTGTTCCAAGGTCGGCTGGGGTCACCATGTCGTCTACTGAACTTTAAAGGGAGGTATTCTTTAGCCAATCGGATAAAATCCGGGTCACCATCTCCTTCTAATAGGTCATGCAATGCACTCAAATGGAATTGCTCATCTAATTGATTTAAAACACTTGATTTCTTTTGGAATAATTTTTTGTTGGCAGCTTCCAAATATTGAGAGAAATCTCCTTTTTCTATGGTATAGTTAAGATCAAAAATTCCTCCTCGCATTATATTAAAAAGGGTGTTGGAAAAATGTCGCGTATTTTTTGGTCCATCGGCCGTTAATTGCAGACCGTCTGCAGCAGCTACTAAACGGATCAATTCATCGGATCCCAAATTAATATCATGGTGTAGTTTTTCGATCAAGTTTTCGTTATTGATTAGTTGCTCCCTAATCTCCGTTATTTGATTGATGCTTTGATTCACATCAGCCACGATCGTCCAATTTTTTGTGGATTTTGGTCCCAATTGAAAATCATCATTCAAAAAATAAGCTCCTTTTTCAGCCCTTACATCCCACTCATTTTTGAGGACTTTCCCCATTCTGAAGTAGTCCAGTTGAAGTGAAGACAGTAGATACTTTGGATTTTCAAATCCCAAGGACCAAACGGTATTGGCTTTCAAAGCTTCGCTGGGTTCAGCTTTGTCTACAATCAATGCAGATAGCGAATAAATCCCTAGGCCACTGTCTTGGTCTAATTCGTTTTTCTTGTAGGCATCGGCCAAATTACTACTGCCCATTTGTAGGTTTACTTCTATACCCCATGGAAGTAGGTTTTGAAGTCCATCAATCAAACTGATTTTGGTTGAATCCATTGACTGATTCTGCAATTCAGCTTGCCTGACAAAACCATATCGATCACTGGTTTTCCAAGAATATGAAAAATTTAAATTAAGGTCATGATTGATCTCCTCAAATATGATTTTATTTCCTAATGTGTTTTTATAAAGATTTCTCGTGGTATTATAGTGTCCTTTTTGCCTAATGGAAAAAGGTTCCCAGAGATATGTGGATTCGTGTTTTGTAACCCAAAAAATGGACTTACTTCCTGTATTTTCGGAAGAGTAAATGATTTTATCATCGGTATAGTAGGGAAATAAAGCGTTACTACTATCTTTTCTTCCTGCGGTAAGACCTCCTATACTGGAAATAAATAACCAGTGGTTGGAGTTGCTTACCAAGCTCATGAAAAATGGACGCATTGCATCCACATTGGAGATTTTATAAAAAGTTTCTCCATCGATTTCAACCTCCTGTCCACTAACGGGAGGAATTGTATATGCCTTATTTTTTTCTAAAAATTGTCTTTCTTCAAAGTTGATCATTCAACTAGTATTGTTTTAATTCAAAACTGCACTAATCAATGTTGTTTTATAATTTAAAGCAAGTATCATACTGGCTTACAACAAAGACCGGATCAGTTTAGAGGGGATAATTAAACTAATAGATATATGTTCGATAAAATTTTTCTTTCTTAATGGAATTTCCAGGACTTAATGTGAGGCTAAAACTTCCATATGGAAGTGTCTCAAAAAATTCATGGACAGAAAGATTTGTTATTCTGGCTAACTCGATAACTATCTAACGATAGACTCTTACATAATCGATATGCATAGCGCTTTCACTAAAATCATCAGGAATTTCTCCACCGAGGCTTCCTCCCATAGCAACATTTAAAATGATAAATTGTGGGGTATCATAGGGCCAATTGATCTCGGTTTTGTCTTCAGGGCTATAGGTGTAATATTCTTTTCCATCAACAGAAAAGATAATTTCATCTGGAGTCCAATTCACTGAGTAAACATGGAATTCTGAGGTTGAAGTTGAAACATCAACTTCCTGATAATGAATTGTATCACCAGAGCTTGATTGATTATGAAGTGCTGCGGATACCATACTTTTATCCCAGCCTTTTTGTTCCATAATGTCAATTTCTCCACACTTTGGCCAACCCACAGTGGTAATATTGGAACCAAGCATCCACAAAGCTGGCCAAGTACCTGCGGCAGCGGGAAGTTTGGCTCGAATTTCAACTTTTCCATAAGTAAAGCTGTATTTACCTTGAGATTTTAATCGAGCAGAAGTATAGTTAGCAGATTCAAAATTTTCTTTCTTCGCTATTATTTTCAGAAAGCCATCCTCAACGATTACATTATCACTCCTTGAGGAATAATACTGTAATTCTCCATTGCCCCAACCATCGTTGGTGCCTATGTCATACGCCCATTTTGAAATAATAGGCGACCCTTCAGTATCAAATTCATCTGACCATACAAGTTCAGTATTGCCCAAATAGGCTCTATCTCCATTTACATCATTAATGATTTGTTGTAATTCAGTTAATGTAGTAGGAATAGGATTTGCATTAGCAATCGCTATTTCATATTTCTCTTGATCTCCCGTCAAATTTTGTACACCAGCATCAGATAAATCGTCGATAGAAGGAGTTCCTCCATCAGCTGGAATCTGAGATTCTGTGACAATAGATTCTATAAGTTCCGCTACGTAGGGAATATTTTGATCTTTGGCACATGATGTGAAAAAAAGAAAGAGAAAGAGAATTCTATATGTAAAGTTGATTTTTTCCATTCAATTTAGTGAGATAATTATCTTTTATACCATCAAATAATTAAGCTTATTAATATTTGAATATTGATTATTTAAATTTATTTAAAAATCGATTAATTAAAAATAAGTTACATGACACCTTTTGATTAAAATTGAGTTTGGTTTATCACATAACTTGTAAGAAACTAACCCATTTATCTGTAATATTTTAAAGTGTTTTACTGTAAAAAATAGTTGAAAAACCCCGCACAATTGTGCGGGGTTTAAGTATTCATCAATTAGTAAAAATAAATATTATCAATGTAGAAAGTTTCAGTTCCAGATCCTCCATCAAAAATAATCTGTCCAATTTTACCATCAGCAGTGAGAGTGGTGAAATCACTCAAAGGTAATACGACATTGGTCCATGTTTCTATTGGAGCAGCCTCAGTAACAGTAACTATAGGCTCAAAAAGATCTCCATCATATTCACCATCAGCTCCATAATCAACAAGTTTCAATTTTAGAGTGGTCCCATTAGGTGTCCAGTAGTCAAATGTTACATGGGTTACAGCAGCAATAGATACTCTATTTGCAGCGTCACCTCCAACATTATCAATTCCAACAAAGTTGAAGTTAGAAAGTTTTTTTACTGCATTATCAGCAATAGTCTCTTCAGTAGAAACAGTTGTTTGTCCCCAGTTTGGTGCAAAAGTGGAAGCTATGTCGGTGTAGGCATCACTGAAAATTGAAATAACTGTTGAAGCCTCAGCAGATGGTACTGCAGGAGCATCCTCTGGAGCAGTTATTACTGGACATCCAGAATCTTGTGTCCCAGAAACAGCTGGACACTCATCTAAAGCATCAATTACACCATCTCCATCAGTATCTGTTTGAGGAATAGCTGCACCTGTTGTTCCTTCTTTAGCAAATTTCATTCTCCAAAAATTCGTACCATCATAGATTTTGAATACTGTCATTGTGTTTCCATCATCTGAAAAAGACACATCGGAATAGGTTATGCTTTCATCAGCGGCTGAACCCGTTTTCAATTCACCAATTTCACCTAATTTGAATAAACCTAAGTATGAACCAGCTCCTGAAATTGTTAAGGTGTTAGCCTCTTCATCAAGAGTCCAAGTACCATCGGATGAATCAGTCCAGGGAGCTATAACTGCAGAACAACTCTCAGGGTCATTTCCGAAGGCAGGCTCAATCCAGGTTTTGTCACCTGGGTTACTTTCAAAGGAACCATCAGAGTTGAACACAAATAAATCATCAAAAAGACAAGCTCTTGTAATAACATCAGCAATTGAATTTGACCACCAAGAAAAGTCAGTTTTGGATGGTCCTATTCCCAATGACGCTGCATCGTGTAAAATTACCCATCTTCCTTCAGCAGGAGAGGGATCTGGTTCAGTATAATCAACTGTAACCTCTTTGGTTGCATTGGTAGCTAAAAATCCAGTTGCAGAAGCAGTTACAACAATAGTGTATATTGCATCTGATTCAGGATAGGTATAAGATACCCCTGGGCCAGCTGATGCTAAAACATCATCATCTGCCGAACTCCCAAAATCAATAGAATAAGATGTTCCGTCTGTAGAAGTAGGAGTTACAGTTATTACGTTTCCTGCTTCACTTGCAACAACTGTAAATGATACATTTGTGATTTGTGGTGTTTCAGGTTCTGAGTCGTCCTTACTACACGCATGAATAATGCACAACCCAGCAAGGGCAAGCATTCCTTTCTTTAGATAATTTTTCATTTGTTTGGATTTAATGTTAAATTGAATATATACTTCTGATTATTTTCAAAAGATTTTTTAAACTAATAACCGGGATTCTGTCCCCAGCTATCGGTTGCGTTTGCTAAATTTAGTTCCTCAAGGGGGATGTGAAATACTTCATTTTTACCCTTTGTAAAATTGATTTTTATTCTTGTTTTTTCTTCCGCTGACAAGTTTTCGCCATCTATGGCTGCATTGTATACCGAAAAAGCTTCCTCTGCTTTACCAGTTCTAACCAGATCAAAGAATCGATGTCCTTCACCGGCCAACTCCAATCGTCGTTCTTGATAAATCGCCTCCAACAGATTATTTTCGCCATTGTATGGGTAGTTGCGTGAACTATTTCTAAAAGCTCTCTCCCTTAACTGATTTAAATAATTTACTGCATTAGCTCCTCCTGATTGTGCTTCTGCCTCAGCCGCCATTAAAAGCACATCAGCATAGCGTATTACACGGTAATTGTTTTGGTAACTGACAGGATCTGATGAGACTGTTGGCTCATCTTTAAGAACCAGATACTTTTTATTGAAATATCCAGAATTTTCTCTACTTTCTCCATAGGTTCCACTCTTGGGGGCAAAAATGGTAACGTTTCTTCTGATATCAATTGAATTGTATTGCTGATAAAGGTATTTTGTAAAGATGTTTATACCCCAACCCGCTTTGTATGTACCATGGACAAAGGGAGATCTTGGCCCATTGGTTTGTGGCATATAATTTCCAGCATTACAGTGGAGACAATCCCAATTATTACCGACAACTCCAGTATATTGAATTTCAAATACTGATTCAGCTGAATTTTCACCTGTTCTGGTAAAAAGATTGGTGTAATCAGAACCTGTAAGTAATTGATAATTTCCACTATTAATTACTTGATTGAGTTGAACTGCAGCTTCTTCATATTTTTGATGGTACAGGTAAATTTTACCTAAAAGCGCTTTTGCAGCCCCATTTGTAATCTTGTATATTTCAGAACTTGCTCTTGAATCTGGTAAACTAGGAATGGCTTCTTTGAGATCCTCTTCAAGGAGACTGTAAATATCATCTACACTTCCAACCCTACTTATCGAGTATTGATCCCCAAAAAGTGTTCTTTTGTTTGCAATCCTATTAACTCCATTTCTTTCCTCAACAAATAGTGGTACATCTCCAAAAAATTTAGTCAGCTCAAATATAAAATGAGCTCTAAGAAAATAGGCTTGTGCAATGATGTCGTCCTTACCATCAAAATCGGCTTTATCTTTAAATTCCAATAAATAATTTGCTCTATTGTATGCAGCGTACATCAGTTGCCAAATGAGTTGAATTTGATCATTGTCTGCGGGAGAATGAGTCATTTTATCAACCTTTTGAAGTGTGGGTTGATCAAAGGTGTTTGGGTCACCTCCTGCAATAATATCATCGGAAGCCGAATGTCCAACCATTACGTTGTAAAAGGTTGTTTGCAACATGTCGTAAACACCGATTAGACCTTCTTCGAACTCAGCTTCATCATTAAAAAAGTTTTCCGAGTTGGGAGCGTCAGGAATTATATCTACATATTTGCTACATGCATTTATGAAGATCAACGAAACGAAAAGAGCGAAAGTGTAGTATATTTTTTTCATTTTGCTTAAAAGTTTAAACTCATACCCATTAAAAACGTTTTGGCCACCGGATAAAACCCTTTGTCAATTCCTGAACCAATAGGTTCCCCTCTTCCATCCGTTCCTCCACCAACGGCTGAAGGATCATAGCCTTTGTAATTGGTAAATGTCAATAAATTGTTGCCTGAGAGATAAATTCTACAGTTTTTTATTGAAAACTGTTGTGTTAGTGACTCTTTGAAAGTATAACCGATCTGTATGTTTTGAATTCTAAGATAGGATGCGTCCTCAACAAAATAATCTGAAAAATTATCGAAACTAACTGAAGCACCATTTACCGGTCTCGGAACAGAATTAGACGGATTGCTTGAGGTCCAACTATTCAATGCATAGGAGCCTTTGTTGGAATACAAATTTTTTCGCTCATAATCCCTTACGAGATCATTGCCTAAAGAGGCGAAAGTTGACGCACTAAAGTCTATATTTTTGTAGTTCACTCCTAGGTTCAATCCCATGGTAATGTCAGGAATAGGATCGCCTATATAAGTTTTATCTTTAACGGTGATCGCATTATCTCCGTCAACATCTACAAATTTTAAGTCTCCTGGTTTGGCATTTGCATGATAGACTTTTGTCCCACCATTGGCTGGTTCTGGAGCATTAAAATCTAAGGCATCAATTTCAGCTTGACTTTGATAAACCCCATCAGTCTTGTACCCGTAAAAATAGCCAATAGGATAGCCTGCTTCCATTCTTGAAGTTCTTAAGTTCTCTCCAACCAAAAAGGATCCTCCCTCAAGGAAACCTTCTGTACTCCCTACATATACTACTTCATTGTGAAGTTTACTAAAGTTGTAACTAACATTAAAACTTAAGTTATTATTTATGTTTTTGTTATAGGAGATCAATACTTCGAAACCTTCATTGAGAACATCCCCTGCGTTGATTATGGGAGGCGATGACCCAGGTGCTGCTGCCCCCAAAACCCCCGAGACATTTGCCTGTACTAATAAGTCGTTTGTTTTCTTGGAGAAAAAATCCAAGCTAAGACCAAGTTCATCATCAAAGAATTTGGCATCAATTCCAATATTTCCAGACACCGTATTTTCCCATCTAATTTCAGGGTTAGCTAAACCCCCTATTGCTTTACCCGTCAGAACATCGTCTGCGTCTGTTTCATCATTGTTTGTGTACAACGCTTCACCATCCAACAAGGAAATGAATCTATTTAAGTCAATTCTATCACTTCCTATTACTCCATAACTGGCACGTAGCTTTAGGTAGCTGGTGACTGAATTATTCTTTAAGAAATCTTCATCAGAGGCGTTCCAACCCAATGATCCTGAGGGGAAATATCCATATCGATTAAGATTTCCGAATTTTGAAGATCCATCTCTTCTCAATACAGCTGACAGCAGATATTTGTCTTTATAGCTATACTGTATTCTGGCGAAAATTGATTCTAATCTTGAAATAAATCTGTTATCTCCAGCCTTTATTTGATTTTCGTTGAAACGCTCACGGATATTTTCGGGTGGGACATAAGCAAAAATGGCATCTTCTATGCTATTTCGATTATTAATTAATCCTCTACCAGACCTTCCAGTGAATAAACCTTTTACTTCCTGAATCGAAGTTCCCAATAGAACATTTAAATTATGGATTTCATTAAAATTTGTAGTATAAGTGACAAAGTTCTCCCATTTGTAGTCCTCATAAAAATCAAGGTTGTCAGCCAATAAATTTCCATCATCTTTGATGACATTTGGATTGTCTTCAACCGTGCCTTGTTTTCCTGGACCATAATTAAAAACAGGTTTGAATTCATCCGACATCACAGCTGCATGATTGTGCTGAAATTTGGATTCTAGTGTCAAACCTTTGATAAGGGTATAAGCGATTCCAAATGTTGAAGATATTTTATCGATTTTAGTGGTATTGTATGTATTTTCAATCATTGCGATTGGGTTGACCACCTCTCTTGCAGAGACTAATGTTTCTCCGTAACCATTTCCATTTGGATCAGTACTTCTAACAGGGGTAAATGGATCAATATTTAGTGCACTGTACAATACTGAACCAATACTACTTTCTATTAGGTTGTTTTTGGTTGAGTTGGTATAAATTGCTGATCCTGATAACTTTAAATTGTCGAGAAGATCATATTGTAGGTTTACTCTGGCCGTGGTTCTGGTATAATTGGATTTATCTAAACCAACTATACCATCTTGATTCAAGTAAGATGCTCCGAAAGAGTAAGCTAATTTTTCTGTTCCACCACTAAATCCAACATTGGTATTATGTATTGCTGCAGTTTCAAAAACAGCATCCTGCCAATCGGTAAAAGTTTCGATGGGGTTGACTGGATCTTTTAAACCGAACACCAATCTTCTGTTTTCTACAGTGTTGTATTTAATTCGACTTCCTCCATTAACAGCGGCATTATTAATTAAAGTAGCATAGTCATATGCATTTTCAATTAGATCGACTTTTTTGCTTGTATTTTGAAAACCATAATAGGAATCAATATTGACTCGAATGGGTGTGTTTTTTCTTCCTGTTTTGGTCTCGATTAAAATTACCCCATTAGCTCCCTGTACACCATATATGCCAGCGGTTGCATCCTTTAGGATATTAATACTCTTAATATCATTAGGATTAATTACCGACAAATCTTCAATGATATTACCATCCACCATAATTAAAGGACG
>Ga0209199_1001587_pt1 | contig 26584 bp, 21 predicted proteins | sample COGITO_mtgs_1105_7_FD_184805 | JGI IMG/M metagenome (GOLD analysis project Ga0209199, IMG submission 184805) | Pelagic marine microbial communities from North Sea - COGITO_mtgs_110523 (SPAdes) (version 2) | ecosystem: Environmental > Aquatic > Marine > Epipelagic ...
TGCCTGTCACGCAGGGGGTCGCGGGTTCGAGTCCCGTCCAGACCGCTAAGTATTTTTAAGTAAATACAATAGTAAAAAAGATGTTGTGTTGTGATAATCAAATGATTATCCGTGGTTTGTGACAAAACCAGTGAGAAGCTTTCCTTAAAAGGAGGGCTTTTTTTATACCCAAATAACAAGGGTTCGTAATTCTTCATAGGAGTCTAGCCGTTTAATTCCTCTAAAAAGGCATACAATTAGGGGGGCAACTTTTCTAAAAAGTCCTAATTAGCCTAACTTTCCATCTCCCATTTTAAACCTTTGTCAAAAATATAAGTCCTATCGTAAATAAATTTTTTTATCGTATATTTAATAAATTTAACGGCAAATTTTCAATAAAAAATAGATGGCATCATTAAATTCATCAACGACAATTTTAGGAGTCAGAAAAGCCAAGCACTTACTTAGACGGAGTTGTTTCCAATATTCTAAAGCCGTGTTAGATCAGTTCGCGACGCTAACCCCCGAGCAAGCATTGGTTCAACTCACCGTAGAACCGACTGTTTCCTGGGAAGATCCTTATGACATGAAAGTGAATTCTCAATCCGGCGTATCAGATGATTTTTGGATTCACACGCCTAATACAGTGCCTTCAGATTTTCCTTTTGGACAGTTCCGAAAACGAGGCATACTCTCTGGGTGGTGGTGGTACAACGCCTATAAACAAAATAACCTTAAGCACAAACTCATCTTTTTTTTGCACACAACTTTTACGTTGTCAAAGGATGATGGCGTCGGGAAGTCTTCCTATTTTTATGACTATTTAAAGTTGTTAGAATTCTATGCTTTTGGAAATATTAAAATACTCGCTAAAAAAATCACTTATGATAATGGAATGCTAAAATATTTGGATAATACGACAAATAATAAAAACAATCCTAACGAGAATTATGCACGCGAATTTCTTGAGCTTTTCACAATTCTTAAAGGCCCTCAAACAGGGGAAGGTAATTATACAAATTATACCGAAACTGATATTCAAACCACCGCTAAAATTTTTTCTGGAATAAAAATGAAACCTAACAGAGATGTTATCGACCCTGATACTGGGATTCCAATGGGTTATGCGTTAGTATCTCAGCATAATACGGATTCAAAAACGTTTAGTAATGCGTTTAATAATCAGACAATTGCAGGGCAATCCGATGAGGTAGGCATCAAACAGGAGCTAGATGATTATGTAGAAATGGTGTTTGCACAAGAGGCAACAGCGAAGGCGTATGTTAGGAAAATTTACAAGTATTTTGTAAAAAGTGAATGGGGTCAAGAAGTTGAAGATGATATCATTACACCGCTTTCAGTTCAGTTGATTGCATCTGATTATAACCTTTTAGAAGTCCTTAAGACGCTTTTAAAATCGGAACATTTTTATGATGAAGATGATTTAGATAGCTCAAATGAAATTATAGGAAGTATAGTCAAAAACCCAATTCAACTTTTAAGTGAAGCGTTGAGCTTATTGCAAATTGAATTACCAAACCCAGCCGCAAGCAGTGCAAATCCGCCATTGACTTGGACAACAGATCAGGATTATTTCCACAAATTTTATTATAATTTTTGCTATTTTGGATATTTCGCTGGCGCTGGAATGAATCCATTTTCGCCTGAAACAGTCGCAGGATATCCAGGTGATTACCAAACTCCCGACTTAGATCGTAGTTGGTTTTCTTCCAACACCATTATTTCAAGGTATAAACTTATTGAATGTTTTATTTCTGGAAAAAATAAAATTAGTAGCCCAAACACCAGTATTCGGGTGTTGTTTAACAGTGTCGATTATGTTCATAATTCTGGAAATTTTTCTTTAGCGAGTGATGCTCAGACTTTAGTTACCGAGATTTCTGAACTGCTCTACTGTGAATCCATAGATCAAAGTAGAATCGACTATTTTATGACGGTCCTTAATGAATTGGACCCCTATTATTGGAACTCAGCTTGGGTTAGTTACCTTCAAACGGGTGATGATGTACAAGTCAAAATACGACTTGATGCCCTATTTACTAAAATGATTAATGCTCCAGAATTTCAATTGATGTAACACGCAGACGAATGAAAAGAAGACAATTTATAAAACTATCATCAACGGCTTCCGCGATCGGGCTTATGCCTTTTCAAGTGAATGCCTCTTTAAAATTAATGAATTCATTTTTTAATTGTGATGTTTCTAACCGGAAATTGGTTTTGATCGAACTTTCTGGCGGAAATGATGGACTTAACACGGTGATTCCTATTAGTGCTTTTACCGATTATCAAACTCTACGTCCAAATATTCATATTCCATCCTCCTTATACCTTCCTTTAAATCAGATTGACACTAGTTTAGCAGGTACAAATCAAGATATAGCTTTACATCCTGCTCTTTCAGGACTAAAAGATTTATATGCAGCAGATCAACTCAGAATCATTCAGTCTGTAGGCTACCCGTCTCAAAATAAAAGTCATTTCTCATCCCAAGATATTTATGCAACAGGCAATGATGGAAGTAATTGGAATAATGGAACCGATAGTGGTTGGATTGGTCGTTTTATGGAACAGGCTTATGCGGACTCAATTCCAGCCAGCTATCCTTTAGGAATTCAAATAGGCTCACAAAACACAAATCTTGGCTTTCATGGCATCGTAGAGCATGGACTGGCCTTAAATATCAATGGTCAAGATTCGGAAAATTTCTATTCAGTTTTGAGTGGTTTGGCGGGAGATCCACCAGAAAACATTCCAAACTCACACTATGGAATAGAACTTCAAAACATAATAAACGTCGATGCACTATCCAATCAGTATTCTGAAATTATTTCTAACTCATTTAGTGCGGGTTCAAACAATGCGGCTACGGCTTACCCAGATACGGACCTTGCTGATCAGTTAAAGACGGTTGCAAGATTGATGCGAGGCGGTATTCAGTCTAAAATATTTATGGTTAAGTTAGGCGGATTTGATACGCACAATAATCAAAACCAAGCTTCCGGAGATATACAAGGTAAACATTATGAATTAATGTCAGAGTTATCTGGAGCCATTGAAGCATTTATGTCAGATTTGAATTCCGACAGTCTAGCGGATGATGTGTTGGGGATTACCTTCTCCGAATTTGGAAGAAAAGCCCAAGAAAATGGCAGTTTAGGAACGGATCATGGCGAAGTTGCTCCTGTTTTTGCTTTTGGAAAACCTGTTAAAAGTGGAGTTTCGGGAGTGAATGTTGATTTGAGTGAAGCGGTTTCATCTAATAATTTTCAGATACAATCTGTTCAGCATGATTACAGGCAAACTTTTGCAACTATTTTGCAAGATTTTATAGGCTCTAGTGATGCTATAGTTGACGCTGCCTTTGTAGGAAATATGAACAGTGAAAGCTTTACAGATTTAAAAATATCAGAGCTGATTAAATCAGAATTTTTGGTTCCTGAAAGTTGCTATGATGGCAGTTTAAATATTCCTAGCGAAACACTTGCTGAATGGTGTGTATATCCCAATCCGTTTAAAATAGATTTCTTTGTGAAGTCCGAAAATCAACATTTAGAGACTTCGTATGAATTAAGAAACTTCCTCGGTCAACGCGTCCTGAATGGAAATCTAGAATTCATAAATGGAAATGCAAAGGTTCAAACTCAAAACTTACAAAATGGATTATATATTTTAACCCTAAAAAACGCTATAGAATCTTCTGTTCATAAGTTAATTAAATATTGATTTTAATAATTTTAAACATAAAAAAGGCGATCCGCAAGGACCGCCTTTTCTAATAATAAGTATTTTTTAAACCTTATTCCTTCTTTAAATCAAATACCTGACCACCAATATCCAATTTAAAACCATTTTTTTCAGCATTAAATTGAATGCTCAATCCAGCTTCTTCCATCGTAAATTCGCCACTTCCTTCACTCTCCATAGGTAAGGCTGGTTGTCCTTCTGCTTCAAGAACAAGTGTTCCATTCGTTTCAGAAACAGTAACTTTCATTGGAAATGCAGGTGATGAATAGACCCCTAAATAACCTGTTAAAATTTCTACACTTGTGGCACCGTCCGTTGCTTTCCATTTATTATTACTTGAATTTGTATCTGGCAAAACAAAATCAGGGTCAATGACCACTCTCGTCAACTCTTCTGTAGTGTCTACTTTAAAAGACCAAGACACATTGCGTTTCCAAATCTCAACTGGTAATGTTTTTCGAGTCACCGTTCCGCTTTTAGTTTTGATTTCAATAACCACCGGCATTGGCATTTTCTCTAAATTTTCTATGGTAATAATAGCACCTTGTGTCGGATCGTTTTTAACATATTTAACGCCAGTCACCGCTTGATCTAATTTCCAGCTATTAATGAACCAAGACCTCCAAAACCATCTTAAGTCTTCACCGGATACATTTTCCATGGTTCTAAAGAAATCATCTGGTGTAGGGTGTTTGTATGCCCAACGATCGATATAGGCTGTAAAGGCTTCGTCAAAACGTTCAGAGCCTAAGATTTGCTCACGCAATAGTATAAGTCCAGTACTAGGCTTGTAGTAGGCCAAAACACCTAAGTTACGTTCTTTTAAGTTATCTGGAGAAGTATAGATTGGTTCTAGCTTGTCATTTACAAACACGCTCGACATACGGTGCATGTTTGATTTACGTTCTTTATATTCTCCATTATTAAATGCTTCTGTACTTAGAGAATTAATAAACGTATTAAATCCTTCGTCCATCCAAGCGTGTAAACGCTCGTTAGAACCGACAATCATTGGAAACCAAATATGTCCAAATTCATGATCTGTTACACCCCATAAGCGCCCTGTTTTTGATTCGTAACTACAAAATACAATGCCTGGATATTCCATACCGCCTTCGTTTCCAGCTACATTAATGGCTGCAGGGTAAGGATATTCAAGCCATTTTTTAGAGTAATGCTCAATAGAAGCCTTTGTGTATTCTGTAGAACGTGTCCAAGCATCTTGTCCTACACTTTCAACAGGGTAGGCAGACATTGCTATGGATTTCTTTCCACTCGGTAAGTTGATGCGTGCCGCATCTAAAATAAATGCTGCAGACGAGGCCCAAGCAACGTCTCTCGAGTTTTCAATTCTAAACTTCCACGTTAAAGTAGGAGTGTTTGTAGGGCGTGAGTTCGGTTGGGTGACTTCTGCTTCCGATCGAATCATAACCGTTGCATCACTGGCTTCCGCTCTTTTTAATCTATTTTGTTGTTCAGTGGTGTAAACTTCAGATGGATTTAAAAGGGCTCCTGAACATACTACCAAGTGTGTTGATGGTGCAGTAATATTGACATCAAAAGTTCCATATTCTAAATAGAACTCTCCAGCTCCTAAGTAGGGAAGGGTATTCCATCCACTTACATCATCATAAACACTCATTCTTGGATACCATTGTGCCAGAGTAAAAATACGGCCATTTTTGGTTTCTAAAACGCCCATTCGATCCGATCCATAATCAGGAGAGGTGAATGAGAAGTTGATTTTTATCCCAACAGTTCCGCCATTCGCTTCTAAGGCTTTTGGAAGGTTGACTTTCATACGTGTATCTACAATTGAATAAGTGGTGTTTACTTCTGTAGAACGACGTCCTTTTTGATAAATAAGTTTGATGGTGTTAATGCCATACCCACCGTCAAAGTTTTGACCTTTATCTCCATTTCGGCTTCCATTTACAGGGATCACCGCTTTTCCACGAGAGTCGAGTTTAAATAAATTTTGATCTAATTGCATCCACAAAAAATCCAATGTATCTGGACTGTTGTTTGTGTAAGTGATGGTTTCAGACCCCGAAATTTCTTTAGTAGTTTCGTTTAAGTTAACATCGATGGTGTAATCCGCGCTATTTTGCCAATAGGCATGTCCTGGTTTTCCGCTCGCTGATCGTGTTGCAGTACCATTTTTACTATAGAAATCGTGCCCAAAAGCATCGTTATAGTTGTAGTTAGAAGGTTCTTTTTCTTGTGCAATCAGGGAAGACGACATGATGAATAAACCACAAAATAGAATAGAAATATACTTGTTCATAGAAAATAAAATTTGTGTTATTAGATGGTGAAATTAATGTAAATTATAAAATATTGATTAAAAATTTTGTTAAAAGCGATAAGGAGTTAAAATATGATAGATTTATGATCCCAAATGATAGAAATAAAAAGAACTAAATAAATAACAGCTATTACGAATTTAATAAAAGCGGAGGTTAAGAATCCTAACAAACTTCCAAAAGCAGCTTTTAATGCAGTTCTAGAATCGGCCTTGTTTATCAATTCCCCGACAAATGCTCCGATAAAAGGCCCGATAATAATTCCGCCAGGTATCGGCGCCAGTAACCCAACAATGAGTCCAAGGGTGGTGCCAATCATTCCTGCTCGAGTCCCGCCAAATTTCTTAGTTCCAAGAGCGGGTATGATGTAATCTAAAATCCAAATTAAAACAGCGACAATCAACGTTATTATAAGCGTCATAAAACTGAGGTCAATTTCGGGCATTAAGTACAACACCAAAAGCCCAACCCAGCTTGTAAAGGGACCCGGCAAAACAGGTAGAAAGCTTCCAACGATTCCTAAAACCATTAGGGAGGCAGCGAGTGTAATTAAGAAAATATCCATACGTTTTATTTATAAGACTCTAACAGTGCTCTAATGTTACAAAATTTAACAGTTTGTTAAAAGAATTTAAAAGTTTTTTTGTACACAAAAGACTATTTTTGCTGTAAATATTCAACTATGGAATCTCTTAAAGAACTTATTGAGTTATTAACCCTCGAAAAAATAAACAACAACACTTATATAGGCAAAAATTATCAAGCGCCTTGGGGCCGTGTTTTTGGAGGTCAAGTGTTGGCACAGTCACTGCACGCTGCCTATCAAACAGTTCCTGAAGATCGGTACGCACATTCGATGCACGGGTATTTTATTTTAGGAGGAAACATTGATGTTCCCATAAAATATGAAGTAGATGTTATAAGAGACGGCGGCAGTTTTACAACCCGTCGTGTTGTCGCTTTTCAAAACGAAAAAGCAATCTTTAATATGTCCGCTTCTTTTCAACTAAAACAAGACGGAGTCGATCATCAAATCTCGATGCCTAATGTATTCCCACCTGATGAGTTAATGGATAGCCATAAGCAAATTGAACAGTTTAAGGATGTTATTCCGGATACCTATAAACGTTATAAATCCTTTTTGCCTAAAGTATTTGAATTTAAGCCTGTTGATAATATGCTGGCAAAATTGGTTAAAAACAGTCCCCCTTTTGATAATATCTGGTTTAAAACTTGCGAAAAACTAGCAACCAACATTCCGCTTCAACATCAGTTGTTGGCCTATGCTTCAGACTATAATATTTTGCGTCCAGCGTCCATGCCGCATCGCGAATTTTTGAATTCAAAAGAAGTGTTTTATACAAGTTTAGACCATGCCTTGTGGTTTCACCGTGATTTTGATATTAGTGAATGGCTTTTGTATGCGATTGATAGTCCTAGTGCTTCTAATTCCAGAGGATTTTCGAGAGGAAGTATATTTGATTCCAAAGGGAATTTAATCGCTTCAGTTGCTCAAGAAGGCTTGATGCGAATCTTAGATCAAGGGTCTAAAGTTGGAACTATTTAATTAAAAAAGAGCATTAATTTCTTTTTTAAACACTTCAAAATCTACTTTTTCTGAGGCGAGTTTTAAGGCGCTATGAACCACTTCCGAAACCTTCTTAGTGTCAAACCCTAGGCCTATGGCTATTTTGCTCAACATTGTAATTTCGTGTGTGTCTTTTATGTGATCTATATGCACCATTCGTGCTAAATCATACAGGCGCTCAATGCGTCTCTCTAACGTAATAGGAGGATTAATGGGGTGAGATTTGTAGTCTTTTAAAATATTTGCATAGCACTCTTTTGAAATGTCTAATTTTTGTGCAAGTCGGTCTAAAAATGCTTTTTCTTCTTTACTAATGGTATCGTCGCTAAAAGCAACGCTCACGATGGAAGCAAAATGATCTTGGTTTCGTGTAGTAAAACCACTATTGAATAAATCTGCAAAGGACATGTTTTATAAATTTAGGTATACAAACCTACATATTTTTTTTTAATTTTTAAATTTAATTTTTAAAAGGATTATCTCTTAATAAAAATTAAATTCAAAGACTATTATTATATCTTTGCAAAAATTTTTTTAGTTGAGTAAAACCATCCTTTCTCAAACATTTCAACAGTCTTTGATTCATCAAAATCTGAGTACTGCCATATCCAAATCTAAAGAAAAAATACATTTAAAAGGAGTGCTAGGGTCATCATTGTCCTTCACTATCTCCAATGTATTTAAAACTACCGACCAACCCTTTTTGTTGATTTTTGACAATAAGGAAGAAGCCGCGTATTACTTGAACGATTTAGAGGTATTACTAGACGATAAAGAAGTGTTGTTTTATCCAGGAAGTTACCGCAGGCCTTATCAAATTGAGGAAACAGACAATTCTAATGTATTGCTCAGAGCCGAGGTTTTAAACCGCATCAATTCCCAGAAAAAACCCGCACTTATTGTTACTTATCCAGAAGCACTTTTTGAAAAAGTGCTGTCCAGAAAAGAACTTGAGAAATCCACATTTAAAGTGGCTACTGGTGAAGAGCTTAATTTAGATTTTTTTAATGAAGTTCTTTTTGAATACCAATTTAAACGTGTAGATTTTGTCACAGAACCTGGTGAATTTTCTGTGCGTGGAGGGATTGTGGATGTATTTTCATTTTCGCACGATGAACCCTATCGAATTGAATTTTTTGGAGACGAAGTAGATAGCATTCGAACTTTTGATATTGAATCACAGCTTTCCATAAAATCGATTAATAAACTCCAAATCATCCCCAATATTGAGCATAAATTACTCAATGAAACACGGCAAGGATTTTTAGAATATATCTCTTCAAATATAGTGGTGTTCACTAAAAATATTCCTGAATTTTTGGCAGCAACAGATAGGCTTCAAGAAAAAGCATCCGAGGCGTATAATGAACTTTCAACGGCCATCAATCACAGCTGTCCAGAAGATTTGTTTTGCACTTCCGCTCATTTCAAATCGCAGTTATTAAATTTTTCAGTAGTTGAGTTTGGTAGTACGGCTGTTTTAGCCCCTAAAAAGGAATACCAATTAGAGGTAGATGTGAGTCCTCAGCCGTCATTCAATAAGCAATTTAATCTTATAATAGAAGATTTAAACACTCATCATGAACTTGGATATCAAAATTATATTTGTTGTTCAAATACCCAACAAGCCCAACGTTTTTATGATATTTTTGAATCCGTAGATGAAGACGTTCACTGCCAAACTATTGTACTGTCGTTGTATCAAGGATTTATTGATCATGATAAAAAAATTGTTTGTTATACCGATCATCAGATTTTTGAACGCTACCATAAATTTCATCTTAAAAATGGTTTTTCTAAAAAACAATCCATTACTCTTCAAGAATTAACAAAGCTGGAAATAGGCGATTACATCACCCATATTGACCACGGAATTGGGAAATTTGGAGGGCTACAAAAAATTGATGTTGAGGGCAAAAAACAAGAAGCTATAAAACTATTTTATGGCGAACGTGACATTTTATATTTGAGTATTCATGCCCTTCATAAAATCACAAAATTTAATGGCAAGGATGGCAAGCCTCCTAAAGTTTATAAGTTAGGTAGCAAGGCCTGGAAAGTCTTGAAGCAAAAGACTAAATCTAGAGTTAAAGAAATTGCCTTCAATCTCATAAAACTCTATGCCAAACGGAAGTTAGAAACAGGTTTTAGATACAATCCGGACACTTCGATGCAACTTGAATTGGAAGCCTCGTTTGTTTTTGAAGACACGCCCGACCAAATTACGGCTACTGCCGATATCAAGTCCGATATGGAAAGCGAACGCCCCATGGACCGTTTGATCTGTGGCGATGTAGGATTTGGTAAAACAGAAGTTGCTCTAAGGGCGGCTTTTAAAGCCGTTGATAATGGTAAACAAGTTGCCATTTTAGTACCGACCACCATTCTGGCATTCCAGCATGCCAAAACCTTTAAAGCGCGTTTGAAAGATTTTCCAGTAGCAATTGATTATATCAATCGATTTAAAACCACCAAACAACGAAAAGAAACTTTAGAACAGTTAGAATCCGGTAATCTAGACATCATCATTGGCACCCATCAATTGGTGAGTAAATCTGTAAAATTTAAAGATTTAGGATTGCTAATAGTAGATGAAGAACAAAAATTTGGAGTAGCAGTCAAAGAAAAACTCAAAACACTTAAAGATAATGTGGATGTTCTGACGCTGACTGCCACACCCATTCCACGAACGCTTCAATTTAGTTTGATGGCCGCGAGGGATTTATCGGTTATAACCACGCCACCGCCCAATCGTTTTCCGATAGATAGTATTGTAATCCGTTTAAGTGAAGAAACGATTCGAGATGCCATTCAATATGAAATTCAGCGCGCAGGGCAAGTCTATTTTATTCACAACAGAATTGAAAACATTAAAGAAGTTGCAGGGCTTCTACAGCGACTGGTTCCAGATGCTAAAATCCGTGTCGGTCATGGGCAAATGGAAGGTCGAAAACTAGAACAACTCATGCTCGATTTTATGAGTGGTGAATTTGACGTTTTGGTCAGTACCACTATTGTGGAAAGTGGTTTGGATGTGCCCAATGCCAACACGATTTTTATTAACAATGCCAATAATTTTGGACTGAGCGATTTACACCAAATGCGGGGCCGTGTTGGGCGAAGTAACAAGAAAGCCTTTTGTTATTTTATTACCCCTGATTTTCATGCTATGACTGATGAGGCGCGCAAACGTATTTCCGCACTAGAGCAATATACAGCCCTTGGAAGTGGATTTAACATTGCCATGAAAGATTTAGAAATTCGTGGGGCAGGCGATCTATTAGGTGGTGAGCAAAGTGGGTTTATCAACGATATTGGATTTGAAACCTATCAAAAAATATTGAATGAAGCCATCGAAGAACTCAAAGAAACAGAATTCAAGTCGCTTTATAATGAAGATATAAATACCAAAGAATTTGTAAGAGATGTCACTCTTGACACCGATTTCTCTTTGTTGTTCCCAGATGATTATATTAATAATATTACCGAGCGTTTAAGTCTTTATACCCAACTAAATACGTTAAGAAATGAAGATGAATTACAACAATTTGAACGCGATTTAGTGGATCGATTTGGTGCACTTCCAACACAAGTCGTAGATTTATTAGACAGTGTGCGAATCAAGTGGTTGGCAACAACCTTAGGTTTTGAGAAAATAGTAATGAAAAACCATACGTTAGTCGGCTTTTTTATCAGCGACCAAGAGAGTCGTTTTTATCAGAGCATTCATTTTTCAAAAGTATTGCAATACGTGCAAGACCATCCCCAAACTTGTACCGTTAAAGAAAAACAAATGCGTCTCGGACTACGCCTTTTGATGCGGTTTTCAAACATAAATTCGGTACAACAAGGGCTAGAGGCCTTAAAACCAATTTTGGTGTAATTGTTGGTTTTCAACTTAAGATTATTATATTTGAATCCAATAAACCCACAGCCCCATGTTTAAATACCTTCTTTATTTTAGTTTAATTGTTCCGATATCGGGATTTTCTCAACACCAAATTAAAGGCACTTTTTCGCCTGTCACCGAATTTAAAGCCACCATGCTGTACCAACTTTCAGCTGGCAATGTGTCTTATGTGAGTTATGGCAGCGTGAACGAGAATGGCGAAATGCAAATAGATCTTGACGCTTCCATCTCTGCGGGGGTGTATAAATTGGTGTATGCCTTGCCACAAGCTGATCATAATTTTGAATTTATATACAATGGAAAAGAAGATATTATTTTTAATTTTGATAGCACTAAGGGCGTTGAATTTATAAACTCTAAAGAAAACCAACTGTTTCAATCCTATTCGCAGACGATTACTACGGCGCAAAATGAGTTGATGCAACTATATGCCCAACCAAATTTGGATTCAATAAATTACAGAAAACGCATCCAACACATTGACAGCCTGCAACATTCGTACGAAACACTGTCTAAAGGAATGATTGCTTCACATTTTATAGCGGCTAGTAAACCCTACATACCTAGCACTGTGGAAGCATCGAAAACCTATATTCAGAATGCGAAATCTCATTATTTTAAAGCTATTAATTTTCAAGATTCGATCCTTCAAAGTTCAAACTTTATAATTGACAAATCCATTGATTATATTTTTGGAATGCACACCTCTGAAACACCATCTTTTCAAGACTATACAAGCAATATTGATGCTGTTTACCAGGCTTTTTTAAGTACAAAACCAGCCTATCAACTCACAAGTTTAAACACCCTAAAGGATCTTTTAATTAAATCACAACAAGAAGCGTTGGCAGTGTACCTCACAAAAACACATACATTACCATTGGCAATCCAGTTGAATGCCACGGAGTTAACAGCATCCCTGCAAACATTTTTACAGGTTGCCATTGGAGCTAAAGCTCCTAACTTTGACATACAAGACCCTTTAACAAGTTTCAAAACATCCCTTTATGATTTGGAAGGTGCTTCCAGCTATCTGCTGGTTTTTTGGAGCAGCGATTGCGGACATTGTTTGAATGAACTTCCTGAAGTCCATACCTATATTTTAAATCACCCCGAAAAAGAGATAAAAGTCATTGCTATTGGTTTAGAGAATGATCCACAACCATGGAATGAAGCCATAAAGAAGTGGCCTAAATTCACACATGCCATTGCAGAAGGTAAATGGGAAAATAGCATTCCCATAAATTATGATATTAATGCAACGCCCAGCTACTTTGTACTGGATGCTTCTAAAGTGATCACTTCTAAGCCGTATCTATTAAAAGATTTAAAAGCGGTGTTGGATCAAAAGTGATAAAACGCATTTTCAATATGTTCTATTTCGGTTTTATCTTTCGACTGAACAATGGCGATGATATCAAAACGGACTTCAACATTTAAATCTTTGGAGTTGACAAAATAATCAACTGCTTTGATAATACGTTGTATTTGGGCTGGTTTCAGAAATTCTTCGGGAGCACCAAATGTTGAAGAAGAACGTGTTTTTACTTCCACAGCGGCTAAACAATGGTCTTTTTGAGCAATAATATCTACCTCTGCTTTTTGATAGCGGTAGTTTTGCGCTAAAATGCGATAGCCTTTAGAGGTCAGATATTCAACCGCCGTGCGTTCCCCAGAAATTCCAAGATTGGATGGATCAGACATTATAGATTATTTTTTTAGAAAGGAGTAGTCGCGCTCTACTTTGGCAATGCGAACTTTGTACTGGCGATACCATGTTTTTTGTCCTTCAATTTGTGCTTTTTGGTGGTCTACATCTTCTTTCCAGTGTTTGATTGCTTCCAAGTTGCTCCAATACGATATCGTGATTCCAATCTCTGAACTGGCATTTTCCATGCCCAAAAAACCATCTTGTAGAAGGGCGAGCTCATTCATAAGCGCATTTGTTTCCGCATAGCCAGCGTTGTTAGGAGTGCGTATAGAACTAAAAATAACAGCGTAATAGGGCGGGTGTGGGGTGTTTGAAATCATCGTAAAAGTATTAATCTTTAAATAAGACACGCGTTTTTGATTGGGTCACATCCAATTTGAGCTTACGACCAAAATAGAGGGCGCGGTTTTCGAGTTCGTGCCCCGCTGGAAAGCCAAAAGCGATGGGAATACTTGTGTCTTTAAGCACATTCAAAATTAACGCTTCAATCGACTGCCCCCAGGGAGGGGTGTTAGTTTTAAGTTGGCTCATATCACCAATGATCACGCCAGCGCAGTGTGCGAAATACCCCGCACGTTTCAAGCTTTGTAACTGCCGGTCGATGTGGTATTTGTATTCGCCAATTTCTTCAATAAAAATAATTTTCCCTGTGGTATCAAGACTGGTATTACTTCCTAAGCTGGCGGTTAATAGAGATAAGTTTCCGCCAACAAGTGCCCCAGAAGCAACTCCTGATCTATTGTTGGTATTGCCATCGATTTCATAACTTTTTAATGTGCCAAAAAGCGCTGTTTTTAGGGTGGTTATAGATTGTTTTATGGCGACGCTATCTTCCGTAAGATTGATGCACATCATGGCGTGCAAACTTTCATACCCCAAGTTATTTAAAGCATTGTGAAGCACTGTCACATCCGAATAACCAACAACCCATTTGGGATGGTTTTTAAAACCTTCAAAATCCAAATTATCTATAATTCGTAACGTGCCATAGCCGCCGCGTGCACACCAAATTGCTTTGATGTTTGGATGGTCTAATGCGTTTTGTAAATCACTGGTACGTTGAGCGTCTGTACCTGCAAAATGATGTGCTTTTGTTTCGAGGTGGTCTCCAAAAACGACTTCCAATCCCCAACTATTTAAGAGGGTTTTGGTTTTTTGAATCACTTCGGTATCTTGCTTTAAAATACCAGCAGATGCAACTACGGCCACCGTGTCACCTGGTTTTAAATAGGAGGGACGAATCATTTCTAAGGATTTATGTGAAGTAAAAGAGGATGTGTTTGAGGAGTCCATAAGCGTCTTGTTTGGTTCTGAATGGATCAGCATTAAAAGGCACCACATTAAAGTATTAAGCATCATTTTGAAGGGCTTTTTGTAAAGATAGGAATTTCTCTAAAATTCTGTTTCAAATTAGACGTAATATTATGTATTTTTGTGCTCACAATACACAACTCGATGTCAAAACGTTTTACGATTACTGCTGCTTTACCTTACACCAATGGACCCATTCATATCGGCCATTTGGCGGGGGTGTATGTTCCTGCGGATATCTATGCACGTTACTTGCGCTTACAAGGCCACGACGTGGCTTTTATTTGTGGGAGTGACGAACATGGAGTGCCCATTACTATTAAAGCTAAAAAAGAGGGGGTGACGCCTCAGGATATTGTAGATCGTTTCCATGCCAATATAAAAACATCTTTTGAAGACTTTGGTATTTCGTTTGATAATTATTCCAGAACCTCTGCAAAAATTCATCACGAAACGGCCTCTGAATTTTTTAAAACGCTTTATAATAAAGGCGATTTTATTGAAGAAACTACTGCTCAATTATATGATGCGGATGCCAATCAGTTTTTGGCCGATCGCTTTGTGGTAGGCACCTGCCCAAAGTGTGGTAATGAAGAAAGTTATGGCGATCAATGTGAAGCGTGTGGAACAACCCACAATGCCACGGATTTAATCAATCCAAAATCTGCCATAACAGGAGCAGTTCCGACCTTAAAAGAAACAAAACACTGGTTTTTACCACTTGACAAACACGAAGTTTTTTTAAAAGAATGGATTTTAGACGGCCATAAAGCCAACTGGAAACCCAATGTCTATGGCCAGTGTAAATCTTGGATTGATGATGGTTTACGCCCGCGTGCCGTTACCCGCGATTTGGACTGGGGCATCCCCGTTCCTGTTGAAGGCGGCGATGGCAAAGTGCTCTATGTCTGGTTTGATGCGCCTATTGGCTATATCTCTTCTACCAAAGAATGGGCCCAACGCGAAGGCAAAGATTGGGAGCCGTATTGGAAAGATGAAAACACCACTTTGGTGCATTTTATAGGAAAAGATAATATTGTGTTTCACTGTATTATGTTTCCTGCAATGCTCAAAGCGGAGGGTAGTTATATACTTCCCGAAAATGTACCTGCCAACGAATTTTTAAACCTCGAAGGTCAAAAACTATCCACCTCCAAAAACTGGGCGGTGTGGTTGCCAGAGTATTTAAAAGATTTTCCGGAGAAACAAGACGTGTTGCGCTATGTATTAACGGCTACCGCTCCCGAAACAAAAGACAACGATTTTACATGGAAAGATTTTCAAGCCCGGAATAACAATGAACTCGTGGCTATTTTTGGAAACTTCATAAATAGAGTCCTCGTACTGACCAATAAATATTACCAAGGCAGTGTGCCAAGTCCAAACGCATTTTCTGAAATTGATTCCGAAACCTTAGAAAAAGTAAAAGCCTTTCCTGCCAGTTTATCAAAATCGATTGAGCGCTACCGCTTCAGAGAAGCGAGTCAGGAATTGATGAATCTTGCCCGACTGGGTAATAAATATTTAGCGGATGAAGAACCTTGGAAAATGATCAAAACCGACGCGGAGCGAGTGCAAACAGTTATGTATGTGGCTCTTCAGATTTCGGCGGCCTTGGCCGTGGTGTCCGAACCGTTTTTACCAAGGTCTTCTGAAAAACTTAAAACAATGCTTCAGCTACAACCTCAATCTTGGGCTGCGGTACAAAGTGGCAAGTCCCTCTTAGAGCCTGCCCACCAAATTGGAAAAGCAGAATTGTTGTTTGCTAAAATTGAAGATACAGAAATTGAACAGCAATTAGAAAAATTAGCTCAAAGTAAGCTAGCAAACACCCTTGCCAATAAAGTGGTAGAACCTCAAAAAGAGATCGTTGCTTTTGAGGATTTCTCTAAATTAGACCTTCGTGTGGGGACGATTATTGCGGCTGAAAAAATGCCCAAAGCCAAAAAATTATTAGTACTTCAAGTCGATACAGGCATCGATGTCCGTACCATTGTTTCGGGGATTTCCGAGTCTTTTTCGGCACAGGATGTCCTAGGAAAACGCGTCACCGTATTGGTGAATCTAGCCCCCCGTGCTTTGCGAGGTGTTGAAAGTCAAGGGATGATTCTAATGACTGAAACGCCAGAAGGGAAACTTGTTTTTGTGAACCCCGATACAACACATGATACTGTAAATGGATTGAAGATTGGGTAAGATTTAAGACTTAGGATGTCAGTTCGAGTGTTTTTTGTTTACAAAAAAGAAAAAAGACGTATGACATTAGTGTTTAAATACGTAATAACCCCAATAAAGTCTCTTGATTTGGACAATCTTAGTTTTTAATTTTGTTGCTACTTTTGGTTATAGTACCTTTAGCATTCATTATTCAAAATGCTTTTATGGCGGGATCAAATATTACTTTAAAACAACTGTCATCCATCTTAGGGGTGTCTATTTCTACCATTTCCAAAGCCTTGAATGATAGCCATGAGATAAGTGATGCGACAAAAAAACGCATTGTAGAGATGGCGAAACTACACAGCTATCAACCCAATAAAATTGCGGTAGGACTAAAGTCGGGAAAAACCAACACCATTGCGGTAGTGATTCCAAGTGTTCAAAATAGTTTTTTTGCACGGGCATTGTATGGCATAGAAAGCCTGATTTCTGAAACAAATTTTAATATCATTGTGTGTTTAACTAAAGAATCACATGCCAAGGAAGTGGAAACATTTAATATGTTATCCAATGGGGTTGTCGATGGTTTTATAGTGGCTGTTTCTGAAGAAACACAAAATTTACAAAATTATGATCATTTTACTAATGTGATGGCCAATGGCAAATCGGTGGTGATGTTTGATCGTGTGATTGATTCCGTTGACTGTGGTAAAGTGACCACTAACGATTTTACAGCCTTATCGGAAGCGACACAAACTCTGATAAGTTCAGAACGAAAAAATATTGTGTTGTTATCTACGATTCATAAGTTGAATGTTGGAAAACAACGAACACAGGGGTATGTAAAAGCAATGAATGCGGCAGGTTTTTCGCCAGTTATTTTAGAATCCGATGACCAGCAAGCAGGTGCCGTGATGGTCGATTATTTAAATTCTAACCCTGTTGATGCGATTATTGCGTTAGACACCGATGCGTCTTTAGCAGCCTTAAAAGCGGTAAAAACAACAGGTAAACAGATCCCTAAGGATGTGGCGGTTATAGGCTATGTGAGTGAACGTATGGCGCATAACCTTACGCCAGAATTAACCACCATCAATCAACATAGTTATACCATAGGAAATGCGGCGGCTGACATGATTATTGAAGCCATTCGATCCAAATCTAAAGCTATGAAACAAGTGGTTATTAGTTCTACTTTATCAGTTCGAGATTCTTCCTAAAAATATACAAGCCCACTAAGTGAGCTTGTATGTAATTTTTATTTCCCAAACATCAAGATTTCATTTACCACCACTTCAGTAAGGTATCGCTTTTCACCCTCTTTAGTTTCATAAGAACGATTGGTGAGTTTACCTTCAATAGCGATTTCTTTGCCTTTGGTCACATAGTTCTCAATAATTTCAGCGGTTTTGTTCCAAGCTACTAGGTTATGCCATTCCGTTTTGGTTTGTTTTTTTCCATCGGCATCTTTGTAGTACTCGTTTGTAGCCAATGAAAATTTGGCTAATTTTTTCCCACTATCTAAAGTGATGATTTCTGGGTCATTGCCCAAGTTTCCAATTAACTGTACTTTGTTTCTAAGTGTGTTCATCATAAATAATTTTAAGGTTATTATAGTTATATTTTCGAACGATTCGACACTGCAAAGATGTGATGCTGTTCAAATGTTAGTCGGTAATTACCTATTTAATTTCGTTTGTAATTATTTGTAGTCGTTTGTAATTGAATATTTTTTTAGTATATTTAGTGCTTGTAATCAGAATTTACTATCAAAATAAACGAGCATGTTATAAGCATTATCACCCAAAGGAATGATTAATAGAGAACCTGTATGTGCTAGGTAGGTACATGTGACGGTTGAGAAATAATAAATATAGATAAATGAAAAAGCAATGTCCAGAGTGTAGCGACCCTATTATTGGGCGCACAGACAAGAAATTTTGTAGTGATGGTTGTCGAAATAGTTATAATAATCGTGTTAATAAAGATCAAAAAAATCTGATTCGAAACATTAATAATCGACTGCGAAAAAACTGGCGTATTTTGGAGTCTCTTAATCCACATCAAAAAACAAAATCAACTCGGGATAAGCTTATTTCTAAAGGGTTTGACTTTAATTATTTTACAAGTATTTATACGACTAAGTCAGGGACGGTTTATTACTTTGTGTATGACCAAGGCTATTTGCCTTTAGAAAATCAGTTTTATGCATTGGTGAAACGCGAGTAGCATTATTTAAAACACGAAATTATATAGGTTATATCTTTAAGGCTACCGCCAGTTGTGTCAAATGACCGTTTATTACGTCAAATGACCGTTTGTTACATGACTGTTGTAGGAGCTTTATATAGGGCATATATTTGGTGTATGTAATTTAATATCTTACTTAAAAGTTAAATTGGTTAATTTTGAAAAACACCACACTCGTGGTGTTTTTTTTGCTTACAAAACAAATAACTATTCCATTCATGCATTTAAAACCACCGTTTATTACGTCAAACGTCCGCTTGTTACGTAGCGGTTGCGGGAATGCAAAAGAATATATAAATTTGACCCAACATAAAGCCAGGACTTCTTGGCATTATTTAAAAGTTAAATTGGTTAATTTTTAAAAAACACCACACTCGTGGTGTTTTTTTTTTGCTTACAAAACAAATAACTATTCCATTCATGCATTTAAAACCACCGTTTATTACGTCAAACGTCCGCTTGTTACGTAGCGGTTGCGGGAATGCAAAAGAATATATAAATTTGACTCAACATAAAGCCAGGACTTCTTGGCATTATTTAAAAGTTAAATTGGTTAATTTTTGAAAAACACCACACTCGTGGTGTTTTTTTTGTTTAAAAACAAACAACTACTCCATTCATGCATTTAAAACCACCGTTTATTACGTCAAACGTCCGCTTGTTACGTAACGGTTGCGGGAATGCAAAAGAATATATAAATTTGACAAACATAAGGTCAATACTTCTTGACATTATTTAAAAGTTAAATTGGTTAATTTTTAAAAAACACCACTCTCGTGGTGTTTTTTTTTGTTTAAAAGGGAGTTAAAAGTCAATTTGATTTCAAAAAATCTATTACTTTTGACTTTAAAATTCAAAAAAATGAAACATTTTAAATACACAATCCTTTTTGCCCTTTGTTTTTCAATGCAAATTCAGGCACAAAGCCAGTCAACGTTAGTCCCTCATTTTAAGGCCTATTATGCACAAATGCAGCAACAAGGCGATATACAGGGCGTTATAAATGCGATGACCCACCTTGTTTTACTAGAACCCAACATAAAACGCAAAGATACTTTAGCAGCCCTTTATATGAATGAAGGAAAGTATGCACAGGCTTTAAACCTAATTGGCGTTGAACTTCTTGAAACAGACACCGATTTAGCAACGGAAGTGAAAGCAGTTAGTTTAAAATCTCTTAACGAGCCCAAACGTGCTATTGAACATTACGAAGTTCTTTACAAACAAAAGCGAACGGTTTCTCTTGCTTACGAATTAGCAGATTTAAAAATTCAAACAGAGGATCTTACAGGGGCATCCCTAAATATTACGTACGGAATAGCAAATGCTACTACGGATATGATGAAGCCTTACTACGAAACACAAACGCCCTATCAAGTGCCAGCTTTGGCAGGTTTTATGTACTTAAAAGCGATTGCTAAATTTAGAGAGAATCCAGAAACGAATCATGATGCTTCTATTTCAATTTTAAATGAAGCATTGCAATTAGCCCCTAATTTTAATATGGCCAATTTAGCTGTTGATGCGATACGTGCACAAAAAGAAGCTAAAAAAACGAACTAAGTTTTTCAGAAAAATAAGCAAAAAAAAGCAGCGCCGAGGCGCTGCTTTTTGTGTGTCAATTACTTACCAAATTCGAACCCGTTGTTCTTCGGGTAAGTACATTTTATCGCCTTCTTTGATATTGAAAGCTTCATAAAAGGCATCTATATTTTTAAGTGGTTGCGTTGCGCGCTGAATTCCTGGCGAATGGGGATCTGTTTTTATTTGTCTTCTTAAAGCATCTTCACGCGTTAAGGTTCTCCAAACAGTTGCCCAAGACATAAAGAAGCGTTGCTCTGCCGTGAACCCATCAATATCTTCCGGTCGTCCATTGGCATCAAAAAAGAGTTGTAGTCCATCATACGCACCAAGTACGCCTCCTAAATCTCCTATGTTTTCACCTAAAGTAAATTTTCCATTGATATACACACTGTCCATCACTTGAATTGCACTGTATTGTTCTGCCAAGGCATTGCCCCGTTTTTCAAACTCAGTTAAATCTGTATCTGTCCACCAGTTATTAACGTTTCCGTCGCCATCAAAGCGCGCACCAGAATCATCAAAAGCATGTGAAATTTCATGTCCAATTACGGCTCCAATGCCACCATAATTGACCGCTTCATCGGCTGTGTAATTATAGAAAGGAGGTTGTAAAATAGCTGCCGGAAATACAATTTCATTGTTTAAAGGGTTGAAATAGGCATTCACAGTTTGTGGTGGCATGCCCCATTCCGATTTGTCAACGGGCTGCCCAATTTCAGAAATATTTTTATTTAGACTCCATCGAGATACTGCCATCATATTTTCTGCGTAGCTATTGCTTTCTTTGACTTGCAATTCAGCGTAATCTTCCCATTCGTCTGGGTAAGCAATTTTAACGGTGAATTTATCGAGTTTTTCAACGGCTTTGGCTTTGGTTTCATCACTCATCCAATCCAATACCTGAATTCTATTTTGAAATGCTTTGATGACATTTGCAATCATTTTTTCAGCTTTTTCTTTGGCTTCTGGTGGGAATTTAGCTTCCACATACAGTTTTCCAATGGCTTCGCCTACAGATCCGTTAACCGTTCCTAGGGCGCGTTCTTCCGCTGCGCGTTGTGCTTTGGATCCACTTAGTGTTTTGCTGTAAAACTCCCAATTTGCAGTTTCAATCTCCGGGGTTAAATAACCCGCAGCACTGTCTAGGGTGCTCCAAATCATTAAGGTTTTAATATCTTCAATTGGAGTAGTGTTAAGAAAGGTGTTTAGCGCTTTCATATAGGTTGGTTGCATGACTAAAACAGTGTCTAAGGCTTGCGTAATCCCCATATCTTTAATGAACTTGTTCCAATCAATTTCTGGAGTGATGGCACTCAGCTCTTCAATAGAGCGTGGGTTGTTAAAGTTTCGAATGTCGCGACTTTCTACTTTGTCCAATCGGGGTTCTGCCAGTTGTGTTTCCAAAGCTAGCACAAGTTGTGCTGCTGCTTGAGCCGATGCTTCATCATAATTTATAAATCCAAACATACGTGCGACGTGATCGACGTATTGGTCTCTAATTTCTTTGGTCTTTGAGTCTTGATCTAAATAGTAATCACGTTGCAGCCCCAAGCCTCCAGGAAATACCCAAGCGGTATTCATACTGCTATCGTTTAGGTCTGCTTCGGCACCAATGCCAGCAAAAGGAGCAGAAACTCCCACTGTTTCTGCATAGACGGTTTGCATGCCTACGATGTTTTGAATGCTGTTAATAGCCTCTAAAAGTGGAACAATAGGAGTGATGCCTGCTGTTGTTCTAGCCACAGAATCAAGTTCTGATTCAAACATTAGCAAGGCTTTTTTCTGATCGGAGCCTTCTTCATAGGTGCCGAGTTCTTTTGAGGTTTTTATAATATCAAGCACGTCTTTACGTGTTGATTTTCTAAGGACTCCAAATCCACCCCATCGCGATTCGTCATCTGGAATGGTATTGGTTTTCATCCAATTACCATTGACATAGTCATAGAAATTGTCTTTTGGATTCACAGAGGTATCCATGTTTTCCAAGATAATTCCAGGAATTTTTTCAGTATCTAAAAACTGATTTTTAGATTCGGTCTTGCAAGCATGGAAACCCAAGAGGCCAAATGCACACAGTACGGTAAGGTGTTTTAAATTCATGTGTTTATTCTTTAAGTGATTTTTGTATATACTAATCTCCCAAATAACTAAAATTGTTAAAGTTATGCACGATAATTAAATTGGTTTAGTAATGCGTTGCGCTTCTTTTTCGCGCGTTTTATTTATTTGAAATATTAAATTGGTATGTGATTCAATGAGATTGGATTCCGTTTGTTCGGCTTCCTTTAAGTCCGTGTCCTCCACACTGTAAAGTTCGTGTAATTTACGAGCTAAGGTTTCGGTGACTTTAACACGTGCCAAAATACTATTTGTGTTCAATACTTTAGGGACGTTTTTTTTAATATCTAAAAACACTTGATTAAAATCTTCAATGGGTTGTTTGAAAAAAGTAGGATCGCCATTTTCAAGGTTTTTTATGGAGGTATCTAATAAGTGATAGTTAGGCCAGTCCGAGAATTCTTTAGACACTGTGTTGTTTGAAATAGGTGTTTCTTGTTCTGGAACTTCTTCTAGCGTATCGAGTACTCTATTGACCTGAGGTTGGGAAAGGGGTTTGGCAGGTGTTTCTTTACAGCTTTGAACCCACAGAAGTGCGCATAAGCTTAGAATGGAATAAAAAAATATGTTTTTTTTGATTTTTAAAACTACCACACTCTGTTCATGTTTAGAATTCTTTACAAAGATCTAACTAAATATTTGAAATTCATAATAGTGGTATTAAATATAAAAAAAGCCCCAAGTAAGATGGTCAGTCTATCAGTGAGGAGCCAGTACATGTCTTTTAAATATTATTTTTTAAAAACACTCATCGTTGCATCGTACACAGGACTTTCTATTGCTAAAAAGTCCAACACACTATGAAAAACATGATATTGAGATAGCATTTTATTTTCCTTAAGTTTTATAGAATCATTAGAAGTCCACACAATAAATGGAATTTCAAATTGCTCTTTTGGTGCAATACTTATCGGTAATCCATGCATGTATAAATTTTTCTCTCCCAAAGACTCTCCATGGTCTGAAACAAATAGCATTGTGCTATTGTAATCCTTTAGTTGGGTTAAGTCTTTAATCAATTCTGAAAGGATATAGTCGGTATAAAGAATTGTATTATCGTAGGCGTTTATCAATTCCTCTTGGGTGCATTTGGACAGTTCTACACTCTCACATGTTGGTTGGAACTGATTAAATCGTTGTGGATATTTTTTAGAATATGTTGGGCCATGACTCGTACTGGTATGAAGAACAATGAGTATTTTATTGAAATCTGATTTCAGAATCCGATCTTTTAAACCACAGAGTAACATTTCATCATAGCCAGAGATGTCGTTTGGACATATTTTCCCTAGATCTTGTTTGTTGCTATAGTTTTTGATGTTTACGTTTGGTTCTCCCCAATTTGTTGTTCTCCAGATGACATCAATTCCATTTCTAAACAAATAGTTTGGTAATATTTCATATAAGTCATTACTCTTTTTATGATCCAAAATAGATTTCACTCCAGCTGTGGTATAGGTTGCAGAAGATTCTGCTGGGTAGGCATAAAGATTGTTTAGTTTTGAAAGTAAGGGGTTGGTGTTTTTGTGATATCCATATAAAGAAAAGTTGGCTCGCCTTGCCGATTCGCCTATGACAAGTATAACGACAGATTTTGTACTGTCTTTTACGATAGCATTGGGCAGCAGGATATCTTTCTGATTTTTTTTGTTTTGGTGGATATAAAATCTACTAGTATTCACAATGTAGGACCATGGCATCACTAAGGCTCCGAGTTGTTTAGAGTGTTTGTCAATCCACAACCAATTAGAAGCGTTGGCATAGCTTAGGGACGCTATAAAAATCAAGGCTAAAGAAACTTGAGCAATGAACCTTTTGAATTTCACATTGAGGACTTTAAATTTTAAAATTATCCAACTCGGAATTATACCTAAGAAAAAAAGATAAACTACTAGAGTCAATGAAAAGAAACTAATAGATTCTTCATAGTTGGTATTGATAACATTGCCAATCATTGATTTGTCTATAATAATGCCGTAAGTGTTGATGAAGTAAATTGCAATGGCATTGATGTTGAAAAATAGTACCAAGAGCCATTTGCCAACAACTCGCAATAAAAACAGCCCAATATAAAATACCAAAGCGTTCAAGACGAAGGCCGTAACTGTCAAACTTAAGATGAGAACAATACCATTAAAACTTTGAGTATCTATGTTTTTAAAAATAAATTTATAGAATGCAAAGTGATATAAAATTAGATTTATAATACTAACGATTGCAGCATAAGAACTGAGTTTAATTTTTTGTTTGAACATACAGTTTTGATATTAAAAATAATGTGATTCCTAGAGACAATAAAGAAAGATAAAAAACCAGCAAGTTGCTTTCTATTATTTTATGGATAATTATGCAGACCCAAATGACGATAAGTAGGATCAACACAGGTAAATATTTTTTCTTTCTCACATAATTTAACCATTCTAATTTAGTGCTAATTCTAATGCCAATAATAGTTACAATATAGCCAATAATACTTCCAATAATGGTGTCAAACGGGTAGTGCGCTCCAACAGCAACTCTCGAAAAGGCAATGATGACTCCCAATGTAAGTATAGAAGTACACCAAAGTATTTTGTTTATGTTTTTTTTAGGCATAAAAGCGTATAACAAAATAGTTATAACAACAAAAGTCGCTATGGAATGTCCAGAAGGCAAAGACGCTAACCCATGATGAGTCCTACCGATAATCACAAAGGTATTATGATCAAATAGTGCTGCGGGCCTTGGAATGTCCAATAGTTCTTTCAATGTTGCGGAGACAATTAATGAGAGGATTGCAGAATTGAGCAGTGCTTCCCAAAGTCTTGGGGCATAAAGAATAAAAATACTTATGAAGGAAAAAAATATCAGTACATCCCCTAATTGTGTAAGGTTGTATTGTAAGTCGGGAAATTTGGATAATTCAGAGTTGAGATAAAAAAACAACTCTTTTTGGATATTAACATATTGCTCTATATAATGGCCTCCATTGTTAAAAATAAATAAATAGAGAACACATAGAACTAACAGCAAAAAAGGAGGGGTTAACTGCCAATTTTTCACAGTCATGAAGTTTTTAACCACAATGTTATTTAAAGGAAACTTGCCTGATGCGTTTGTGTTATTTCTCATACACTAAAGCGTTCAGGATGAGTTGGTAATCTTCGTTTATTGCAGTGTTTGTGCTATCTGAGGACAATACAGTGTCTAAACCGAGAGTTGAAAACTCAAAATCGTTTTGGACAATAGAAAGGCGTCTATATGTTATGGGTATAAGCCGTAGGTGTTTCATGAAAAAAGAATAGATTTGGGATCATATTCAATACGAAATTAGTAAAAAAATAGACATTGATGTTAAAAAAGATAAACTTTAACATTGTTGTCAATGAAAAGGGCGATTTCGAAGCACCAAGCTTTAGGTTAAGTACAAAATTTGATGTGATCTAAAATCCTTGATTTCACTGGTATTTGGGCTATTATTTTTACACTTCTTGTTTGTCTTATAATACTTTTGAAAAATCAATTAATCGGGTTTGGAGTTTTTTCTGATAGGAATATTATATTCTTTTTTAGCCAAGTCTATCACCCTATCAAAAAGGATGTTTTTTTTTGCAAGATTGCTTTGCTTTTTCTTCTAAAAATGCTTTTTGATTTTTTAATAATTTAACCCCTAGTTCTAGAAATCATTGCTCGGGTGTTTTAGATTGGTAGGTATTTGATTTTATCAATCAAAAGTATCATATTTTCTCAACCAATTAACTACTATTTTTTGTGTATCTGTATTTCAGGACGAGACATAATTTAAATAAAAAACCCACAACCATAAAAAGTTGTGGGATTAAAAGTGGTGCCTCCAGGAATCGAACCAGGGACACATGGATTTTCAGTCCATTGCTCTACCAACTGAGCTAAGGCACCTC
>Ga0209199_1001590_pt1 | contig 26570 bp, 32 predicted proteins | sample COGITO_mtgs_1105_7_FD_184805 | JGI IMG/M metagenome (GOLD analysis project Ga0209199, IMG submission 184805) | Pelagic marine microbial communities from North Sea - COGITO_mtgs_110523 (SPAdes) (version 2) | ecosystem: Environmental > Aquatic > Marine > Epipelagic ...
ACTAAATGATTGCATGGCCCTAATTGCGGCCATCCTTTGGGGTGGTTCAATCGGTGCCCGAGTGCATGGGGTGGGCTCGGTAGTGAATAGGCCGCAACCGTTAACCTTAAAGGCCGCCGCCGCCTCGGGATAACTCAGGTTATCAGGGCCGCCGAGATCCTCGGGCATATGCAAATAATCCTGCTCGGTTGGTTCGCCGCAATGGGGACAATATATATCAAACATAATAAACACCTTTTGTAGTGGAAGGCGGGGCCACCACGGCCGCCGCTGTAGCATTATAAACATATTACTACGCCCCGAGTAAAGTAATTAATTGAGGGCATAAAAAACCCCGCTCAATGGCGGGGCTCGGTTGGTTTATGTTGGCGGGGTTAACGGGCCTCGGTTAGTCCTATTAAGGCCCACGCCGCCCGATTAATGGCCGCTATGGTCTCGGGGTTGGTGAGATCCTCGGCGGCCAGCCATTCTATTTGGGCCAGTAAGTCGGGTATATTGTCCGGCATGTTAACGGCCCTCGGTTAAGTAGACGGCCGCATTGGCCCGAACCTTTTCGCAATTGGTTGCGGGGTCATAGTCGGGCCAATGGCCGGCCTCGACCATATCGCAATAATAAACCGCCTCGCGTATTTCGTCGTTAAAGTCAGCGCGGCCCACCATGCCGAGGCCGACGATAAACGCCGCCCCGACTAGGATATAGGCTAGACGGCCCATTATGCCGCCACCGCTCGGAATGCATCCGACTCTATAAGCTTTGCAACTTCACGCTCTCGGGCGTCGAGTGTTATCGCTGTATTATCGACGTTGCCGGAATTGCGCACCCCGAATAGTTCGCTGTTATGGCTGGCGTAATTAGTCAGGGCCGAGTAAAGGGCCCAAACCGAACGGCCTCGGGCGTCGGCTTCACGCTCGAATTGATCCATCATTTTTTTAACTTTGCGGCCGGCCATATTGTTTGCATTTAGAACCGCCTCGGCCTCGGCTGGCGTGATTGCATTGTTGGCCCATTGTTGCCACGTTCTAACACGGGTCACATATTCCGCGCATTGTTGCTCAATGAATCCGGCGAATATTGCGGCCGAATATCCCGAGGTATGGCGTGCGGCCTTTTTGTTCATCTCGCCACTAGTACAGCCATTTGTGCACCATAGATCCTCGGCACCGGCAAACAAGCGAACCGCGCCGGATCCATTAAAGCTATTAGTTAAACCGATTTTAAATAATAGTTGGGTGCTGGATCCGTTAAGCTGGCGAATATCAGCGCCGAGCCCATCGAATAATAATTCAATGCGGGTAAACTGGCCGCCATAGCTGGCCGACTCTTTAAGCTGGACGCCTTGCAATGCGTGGCGAGGTAATGCCGCCTCGGCCCCCTCGGTCATCATTTGATAAATAGGGCCATTGGGTGCAATGCCATAACGGGCACCGACTACCCCGAGGGCCTCGCCATTATCCGAGCGGGTTACCGCTTGGCCGATTGTTTTCGGTAGGCTTTCAAAATTGCGTTGGGGCTGGCCGAATAGGCCGGTAGTTTTCTCGGTGTAGATCGGTGCTAGTACAGCGTCGAAATCAGTCGAGGCGGTTAATTCCGGCCAGTGAAAGCCAGCGCGATTTTGTGCAATATTAAATACGTTGTTATTTTGAATGTTCATAATGTTTACCTTTTGTAGTGTTAAACGGCCGAGACCACCCCGCCCGATTGTTTGATTATACACTTACTACGCCCCGAGTAAAGGGCGCAATAAATGGCGGTATTATTAACCGGCCAGCCAATAAAAGAGACCCCCCCAAAATACGACAAAACCAATGGCGGTATATAGTGGGCCGAGCGTTGGGCCGCCGTTTTCGTTTTTCATACCGCCACCGCTAAAATCCGGTTGGCATGTTTGGCCCCGTTGCCATGCGATACCGCCGCGATGTTGGCGGCCGTGGTTCCCGACCCTTGGCATAGTTTGCACTTTTCGCACGTTGTCCGCTGGCCGCCCTCTTTAGTAGCGGGGCATATAATTTCGCCCTCGGCCACTTTATCGGCCCCCGTTATTACTCGGAAGGTTCGGCGGCCCTCGGCCCAATGGCGTTGGGCGTCGGCCAAACTGTCGGCGGATACCATACAAGCGGCGGCGATTACTTCCCGCGCCTTTTTGCCTATCAATCCGAATTGATGGGTGTATCCCGTCCAGCCCTTGGCGTTGGTTAATAATGCGGCCCATATAGAATGGGGCACGGCGGCGGGGTCACCATAGGCACCGAGCCGGATCGTTTGGCCCGCTCCATAGTCGGCGAGGGTCTCGGCCTTAATAGTAGGATACCGGCCGCGCTGTAGTGTTTTCCATATATTAAGCGGGGCGTGGTAAAGGGTGACATAACACGGCCTATTGTCGGCGGTGCCTTTTGGCTTGGTTTTGTTCGGGGTACCTTTAAGGGGGCAATTGCCACAGATCCCAAAATCTAACCCGAGCCGGTTAATAGTTAACGGGTCTCGGTTGGGATCGTCGGCCAGTATCCAAGTTTGCAACATGCCGCCGGTTTTGGCGTTGTTACTCTTAACCGTTGCAATGCATACAATCGGCGAACCGTCCAGCACCGATGGCCCTCGGTAAATAATACCCGCGTTTATTCGTTTTGATTTATTCATTTTATAGCCTCGTTTTGTAGTGTTAAAGGGGCCGCCACCACAGCGAACCCATAACCCCGATTATATACAAGCGCCCTTAGTTGGCAAGTAATAAAGGGCGGAACTAATCGGGTTTATTTTCTGACTTTTTTTTCAGCAATGCCCCTACCTACGGCATTGTATATGACTAAATAATGAGCAAAATGATGACTAACTGTAGTTTAGTCTTGACGCGCCAGTCTTTTTATTAATATCTTGATGAGACTCTTATGAAAGGAGACGAGATGCCCGACAGAAAGCGAGCATTAGATACTAGCCGCCCCCCAGAGGAATACGAAGTAACTATACAACAAGCTATAGACAGCATAATGGCCCTCTGGGATGCCATAGAGATAGCAAAACAGGGAAAACGCGGGGATATAATTATGGTAGGTACTGCCCGAGTTGCTATCTCCGGCGCTTTTGCTGGTGAAAATTCCGATGTCCAAGTTACTGTTTGCCCAGAGCATGACCCGCCGACTCTCAAACTAGTTTAAACCTACCCAAAATCGTTAAATTACTAAAAAAAAGCCCCGGAACGTCCAAAAAAGGATATTCCGGGGCCTTAGTGGTGCCAGTTTAAGGGGGAAATGGCACCTCGCAGTCGTTAAGAGCGGGAGGAGTACTCCTAACACCTCTAAGACTACTACAATGCCCTTAGTACGTCAACAATTATACCCATAGTTGACGCGCCAGTTTTTTTTAGTTATCGTATTACCGAACTCATAACCAATAGGGGTATACGGATGACTAAGTATTTTGAAACGAGGAAGAAAGCGGATGGGACGGTGTTCTACGCCTTCAATCCATCCAGACATGTCAAGGAGGCTTTGGACGTAAGGTACAAATCCTTCCGCACTAAGTCGGATGCGACTGCATATTGTAAGCTAGTGGCGGCGGAGTTTGATTTACATAAACGTAAGAAGGATAAGACCGTCAAAGTTGATCCCGAGAGCATCTCTGGGCTGATAAAGTTCTATAAATCTACGCAAGAATGGATAAAATTGGCTGAAAATAGCCAAACTTTCTATGATTTGCAGTTAAGAACGGCCACTGAGATGTGGGAAGGCGCTTCTAATATGACATTTGGGCAAACTTATGCCAAAAATGTGACCGCCACCAAGGCTGACAAGCTCTACACCCAGATACAGTCACTATACTCCGACCACAGAGCCGCTAGTGTAGTAAAAGTACTGCGTAAAGTGTTTAACGTAGCTCTACGGCACGACAGAGTACGCGCTAACCCCTTCTCCAACATGAAAATACCCGGCTTACCTACCCGAAAGGTAATGTGGGAGCCTGACCAAGTGTTTAAACTGATGGAGACAGCAGATACGATGGGCTACCGATCTCTGGGGACTATCATCCTGCTGACCTACGACCTTTGTGCGAGGCCGGGAGACATGAGACAGTTAACGTGGGCCAATTATCACGAGGGTAACTTTGGTTATGTCCAAGAGAAGACCAAGACGCCAATGGGTGTAGCCGGCTCTCCTCGTTTGGTTGAGAGGCTTAAAGAGTATCACCAATACGATCCTATGGATTTGGACAGAGAGGGCTGTATCGCAATCTGTGAGACTACAGACAAACCGTACAGCAAGGATCTATTAGTCAAATACATTGCCCGAGTTAGAAACCGAGCAGGGCTACCCAAACATTTACAGCTACGGGATCTCCGCCGGACTGGCGCAACCGAGATGGCCGAGGCTGGATGTACTGAAGATGAATTAAGAGCAGTAACGGGACATCAGTCGCGTGAGATTTTAGCGACCTATGTCAGACCAACGGTAAAGCTGGCCCAGTCAGCACAAAACAAGAGGTTCGCATCATGACGTTAAAGAAGAATGAAAAGAAAACGTGTGACCTATGTCACGAGAAACAGGCGGTGGTAGTAGAGACTACGGAATGGATGACAGACCACAAGGCAAACACTAAGCATTACTTTTGTGCTGGGTGTAAGATAACGGAAATGAAAAAACGGGGGTATTTATGAATGGGATACCTCATTACCCAGAACTCATCGAGTGCGATTTTTGCGGCAGATACACCCGTGGAAAGATTTACTACGATGACCCCGACTCAGTTAAATGCACCTCATGCCATCTGGAGTTAACTAAGGTATCAGATAGTGTAGTGGTTAAGGGCGGAGAGAAAAAGTGACCATTTTCGACCAGTCCACTCCACTTTTAATAGAATGTGATAAAAAAGCCCCTGTGAAAACAAGGGCTTACTTTAAATTGGTTGCGGGAGTAGGATTTGAACCTACGACCTTCAGGATAGGTAGATCTTTAACAAAAACAAAGGGTTACAGGGGTTGATTTGGTTAAGCTCATAACTAATGTAATAGTTAAACTATAGTTTAGTTGTTGACGGATGCTTAAAACCATGTTAAAAAAGCGAGGCCGCTCCGGGGCCGAGCTACCCCTAATACTCGTTTTAAGGGGGAAATATGTATAACCGGCACGAACAAATCGAAATACTGAAAGCGATAAGAATCAGCGAAGGTGAATCTAAAACCATCGACTGCCCGTTCTGTTACGGTAAAAAGAAATTCAGTATCACGAATAAAGACGGCACACTTCTTTGGAACTGTTACAAAGCATCCTGTTCGATTAAGGGCGCTTATCGTAAAGGCATGTCTTTATCCCTGATCAAGAACCGAGTTGGTGTACCGAAAGAATCTACCAGCGATTACTTACGGCGTGAGATCAAAGAACGTGGTCTTACTACCCGGCCGTTACCCGACATGTTATCCCAGCCGAAGAACCATACGTTTGTCATGAATTATCTTGATGAGAACGGGTGTACCTCGGCCTATCAAGAAGGACTAATTAAGATCCTGTATGCTCCGGCAGACAACCGGTGCCTATTCCTGATGAATGACAACAAGGGTGCTGTTGGTAGATCTATGAATGGTGCCACTCCTAAGTGGATGTCATACGGAGATACTACAGGCGTGTTAACTGTAGGCAGTTCAAAGATAGGTGTTATCGTAGAAGATGCGCCGTCAGCTTGTGCTGTTTCATCTACTGGAATGTATACTGGAATAGCTATTTTAGGCACGAATTTGAGTACAAAACAGAAACAAACCCTGAAATCATACGATCAAATCATTATTTGCCTTGACAATGATGCTAAAAGTAAAGCTATAAAGTTATTACGGCAACTACAAGGGCTAGTAGAATGTACGGTTAGGTTCATAACTAAAGACCTGAAGTATTGCCGGAGCAAAGATATTGCTAGTGTATTAGAAAGTCCGGGACTATAGGTACGGTCAGTTTATGGAGGTTAGAGAACTATAATGAAGTGCAGAGGAATTGTCGTAATTGATTACGATCTACCTGACGGGTACAAGCAAGCGGCTGTAGAGCAAGAAGCACTAGAGAACGCTATACGAGAACTTGTTAAGGGAAACCCCAGAGTGGTTCATTCAGAAGTAGATATCAAAGAACGTAGAGGTGATAACAAACCTGATATTAAGAAAATGAAATTACGTTCAAGTTAATTAAATTTAAATTATTTGTTGAGCCCTGTCGAAAGATGGGGCTTTTTTTTATTTCTACTCCATGCTATCGTGTAGCTCAACTATAACTTAACTAAAGCATTAGCTATGGACATAAGACTACTTAAATCACTTCTATCATTTGAATTTTATACAGAAAACAAGGCTAACTTAACTCAGAATCTATTCGAGGATGAGATACAGGACGCCTACAACACCATCGTGTCGGCACATGAAAAGTACCAGCACGACCTATCTGCATCGGACATACAAGTACTCTGGGCGAACAATAACCCAGTCGCTACTCGTTCTGATACCGAGGCCTTTAACGACATCATAACCGACATCTCAGATGTTGATCCTATCTCACCCCTGATTGTATCGGATGTACTACACGGACTGTGGCAACGCCACGTTGGTACCAAGGTAGCTAACATCGGTATTGAATTGGCTGATGGTAACTCTTCTGCAATGGACAGGCTGGTGGGCTTACTCGACACGACCCGTGAAGGTTTCATGCCTACGGACTTTGGGGACAAGACTACCAAGGACATACACGAACTACTGGCTGGGGTTACTGACGAAAACCGCTGGGAGTTTAACATCGCTACCCTCTCCCGCAATGTCTATGGCATCGGTGCTAGAGAGTTTGGTTGTGTGTTTGCATTACCCGAGACAGGCAAGACAGCATTCCTAGTATCTATCTGCGCTGGCCCCGGTGGTTTCTGTGAGCAAGGCGCTAAAGTGATCTACCTCGGTAATGAGGAAGACACTGGCCGTACCATGCTCCGAGCTATCCAAGCCCATGCTGGTGTTACTCGGGAGCAAGTAATTGCTGATCCCCTCAAGGCTAGACGTAAGTTCTCAGAGATCGAAGATCTGTTCGATATGAACGAGATACAAGACTGGGATCTAAATAAGATAGAAGCCTACGTCGAGAAAGAACAACCAGACATCCTAATCATTGACCAAGCCGACAAAGTAAACATCGGCGGTAACTTCAATGCGGGACATGAACGACTGCGTGAGTTGTATCGCAGACTACGGGAGACAGCCAAGAAGTATGACTGTGCCCTGATCGCTGTCAGCCAAGCCAGTAACGATGCCAAGGGGCGTACCCGTCTCTCAGGCTTCGATATGGAAGGCAGTAAGATTGGTAAGATGGCCGAGCTAGATTTGTGTATTGGTATCGGCAAGCACGAAGCCGGTGACGTGGATGACTCTGAGCCGGATACTTCTCGCTACCTGACGGTAAGCAAGAACAAACTGTCCGGTTGGCACGGCACAGTTATTTGCAACATTCAGCCGGAACTAAGCCGGTATGTGGAGTAAATATGCTTTTACGTCTATCGAAGCAGGACGCCCATAGTTCTAAGATAATGGGGGCGGATACGGTTAAGCTCTGTGAAATGCAGGGCTTCAAGCCACGGTTAGAGAATGAGAACCAATCCCGAGTAGAAGCAAACATCTACGGCTTTAAGGCTGAGTTTGCTGTTGCTCGACTGCTAGACCTTACACCCCCAACGATCAACGTAGTCAGTGATGGCGGCGTGGATATGTGGAGTGGGGACACTTCGATAGATGTTAAGTTCACTAACTCAGAATTTGGCCCACTGGTCTTCGATACAATACCGAAGTTCCGGGCTCAGATAGCTGTGTTGGTAGGGAGAACCGAAGATCCAAACGAGATGCGGATCAACGGATGGGTAGATCGCAGGACGTTCAAACAGGAATGTAGCCCCGTTAATTTCGGATACGGCGACAGACTGAAGATGGAACACGATGAGTTGTTCCCGATTGAAACCCTGTGGAAACGATTAATGGAAACTAAATTTAAAGGGGAATAATGTGAGTGTAACTATTGTATTGGACTTGGAAACAACGGTTCAATTTGGTGAGGATAAAAGTAAGGATAACAGCCCATACCATCCAAAGAATAAGATCGTCTCTTCTCATTGGAGAATGATTGAGAACGGTGAGATAGGCCCAGCGCGTCGGGCTATATTTAATCACAATGAGCAACACGGCCTGAACGCCGATAGCAGTGAGCAGATGAAGGCAGACCTTAAACGGGCTGAATTAATCGTATGCCATAATGCTAAATTTGACGTGTCCTACTTATTTGAGTCAGGTTTCAGTACACCAAAAACGGTGTACGACACGATGATTGGTGAGTACATCCTTGCAAGAGGACAACGCCAAGAGCTATCACTAAAAGCTACAGCAGAACGCCGTGATGTTACCCGGAAGAAGTCCGATCTAGTAGACGGCCTGTTTAAGTCTGGTGTAGGCTTCGAGGCCATGCCACTGGCTACGGTCATAGAGTACGCTGATGCCGATGTGCTATCTACTGCCGAGATCTACCAAGCCCAACAAAAAGATCTTTTAAAAGAGTCGAACGTCGGCTTACTCCCAACCTTTACTCTGATGAATGAGATGTTGCTGTTTTTGGTGGAGCTAGAGCGCAATGGTATTGCAATTGATACCGATACTCTGGGTGCAGTAAAAACACAGTATCAGGCAGAGAAGGTACAGATAGAGAAAGATCTGGATGCTATCGTAGCTGACGTGATGGGTGATACGCCTATCAATCTGAACAGTGGTGTAGATATGACCGCCGTTGTTTATTCGCGCACAGTAAAGGATAGGAACTACCATAAGAATGCATTCAACATAGGCGTCAATGCCCGGGGCAAACCACTACCACCCCCTCGTATGAATGCTAGTAAGTTTGCTAACACCGTTCGTAAGTCTACCCGCCGGGTAATGAAGACCATAGCCAATCACTGTGATGTCTGCGAAGGCAAAGGTAGGTTACAGAAGATTAAGGTGAATGGTGAGCCGTACAAGAACCTGTCCAAGTGTACACACTGCGATGGCCGGGGCTATACCCTGACAGAGACGGGGCAAGTGGCCGGGCTAAAGCTAGTCCCTACCCAAGCTACTGACGCCAGCATCAACGGATTTAAAACAGATAAGCTAACGATTAAGAAGCTGATTGCTCAAGCCGAGGCGAAGGACAACTTAAAGGCCATAGAGTTCCTTACAAAGACCTCTAGGCTAAACGCTATCTCTACTTACCTAGACTCGTTTATTAAGAACATCGAAGCATCTACCCGTGCGGATGGAATACTCCACGCCCAGTTTAACCAATGCATTACTCGTACAGGCAGACTGAGCAGTTCCAACCCTAATTTCCAGAACATACCGAAGGGATCCAAATTTCCCGTACGGAAAGCCGTACACTCTAGGTTTGATGGCGGCACGATTATGGAAGCTGACTTCTCCGGGCTAGAGTTTAGAGTGGCTGGGGAACTATCTCAGTGCCCTACAGTCATTCAGCAAATACTGGATGGTTTTGATGTTCACAAACAAACCGCCGCTATTATTAATCAATGCTCCGTAGATGATGTTGACAAGACTATGAGACAAGCGGCCAAGGCATACACGTTCGCGCCGTTGTATGGTGGGATGGGTGCTAATGAGCCCCCGCATATCCAAGCATACTTCAAAGAGTACTTTAATATCTACAAAGGCCTTGCTCTCTGGCACCGTAAGCTAATGGACGGTGTACTCAAGGATGGTCTTGTTCGTATCCCTAGTGGCCGTGAGTTCTACTTCCCTAACGCCCGGAGGCTCGGTAACGGCAGGATAACTAATGCTACTGCCGTAGTTAACTATCCTTGCCAATCGTTCGCTACAGCCGACCTCGTTGTGATGTCATGTGTCCGTGCGCACCAGCGTTTTATAGCAGAAGATTTTAAATCAAGATTGATCTTGACGGTTCATGATTCAATCGTCGTTGACGTTCACCCGGATGAAGACGCGCAAGTGATAGAGGCCCTAAAGTGGGCTATGGGCGGTTTAGCCGAAGAGGTCAAAGAACGCTATGATTATGAGCTTTCACTGCCCCTCGATATCGAGATTACCCAAGGCCCAAATTGGATGGAACAAGTTGAATTGGATATTGACTAGTGCCCTTAACTGAGGTACATTATAATTCCTTAACTAAATACCTTGTAAAGGTAACTACTGGAGAAATTTATGAATGAACTTGCAACTATTAGCAAAAGTGAACAATTGGAACTTGCCGCCGCTATGGGCATGGGTGGTGGTAGCAGTGACGCTTCTTCTGATCGTCTACCCGAATTAAAAATTAACTACCAAGAAGAGAACGACCAAGGTCAGTCACTTCCGCGTGGTCAATTCTTTGTGCGGGGTACAAATGATGACCCTGTTTTCGCCAAAACGGTGAACTTTCGTCCACTTAGCCAACTGTTCCAGTGGATTCAGTACGACCCTGAAGAGAACAAGGTTAAGAACAAAACCTTGATGATCCCAATGCTACGCCAAGAAGCCCGGGACATGAACGGCACAACACGTTGTGGTAAGCCTACCAGTAACGTATTGCGTGAGATGTCTAAGGAAGATCAGAAGCGTTATAGCGACATTAAATGCTTCCGTCAGGTGCGTGGCCTAGTGTCTTACGAAGGTAAGAACGCGGATGGTGACACGGTAACGGTTGAGAACCAGCCTGTTATTGTCATGCTAAAAGGATCGAACTTTAACCCGTTTGAAGACGAGTTCCTGAAGAAACTACCTCGGGGCCGTAAGATGCATGAGTACACAGTCAAGGTGGGTGCCACTAAGACTAAAGGCTCTGGCGGTAATATCTGGTGGGTAATGAACTTTGAGCCGGACTTAGTGAACGCACAGCCAATGGACGAGAAGATCTTTGAAACGGTCAAGGTGATGCACGACATGGTCAAGAATGAGAACGAGAAGATTCAAGCGTCTCATGAGAAAGCCCTGCGTAACAGTCAGCTATCTGATGATGCTATTGATGCTCTCGATAATGTATCTAGTGACTTGGAAGATGATTTAGCAGACGAAGCGTAATCGTACCTTAACTTTAAACGAGGTACTTTATGTCTCTAAACATTCTTGAACACCAACTTCATATGGTACTTGATAAGCTCTCTAACGGAGAGGTTGTAGAGTATGAAGAAAGCTGGATAGACGAAGCCGGGGAGATGTTTAAAGACACTCTCCGCAAACAACTGAAGCCTCGTGAAGATGCGTTCCGCATTCGTATGTCGAATGTGGGCCGCCCTTCCTGCCAACTCCAAATGGAGAAATCTGGCGCACCCAAATCCAAGAACCCCTACAACAACATTGTCCGCTTTATGCTGGGCGATGCGACTGAGGTATTGGTTGAGTTATACCTTAAACTAGCCCGAGTAAATATTACTGGAGGTAAGGATAAGGTACAGCTTGATGTGGGCGAGACTACTATTCTCGGAGAGAATGACGTTGAGATAGACGATAAGGTCTATGATACTAAGTCCTCTAGTCCTTGGGCCTACGACAACAAATGGAGTCAGGGCTGGGAAGGTGTAGCTAAGGACGATGCCTTTGGGTATGTGCCTCAATTACTAGGCTACAGTGATGCATCCGGCAAAGAACCCGGCGGCTGGCTTGTCGTTAATAAATCGACTGGCGAGATCAAGGTTGTAGACGCTGAGTTTACTGACGCAGACAAGCGTGGAATCCGGGATAAGATTGCGTCTAATGTGGAATTGATTGCTACTGACGCACCTTTCAAAAGATGCTTTGAACCGCAAGACGAATACTTCCGTAAGCAACTCACCCCCAATAAAAGACTGGCTATGAACTGTACGTTTTGTAACTACACGAACAGTTGCTGGCCTGAAGCAAAGTATCGTCCCCAAACCCACAGCAAGGCCCAAAACCCTCGCTACCACTGGTATGCGGAGTACGACGATGACCTTTAGGAACATACGCCGACGGGCTATCGCTAACGGGTACAGGTCTGGGTTGGAAGAAGACATAGGCCTACAACTTAAAGAGGCTGGTGTAAGGGCTGAGTACGAGCCCTTTCGCATTCCTTTTACTGTCCCAACACAGGGCCGCCATTACACCCCCGACTACGTTCTACCTAACGGTATCGTAATTGAGAGTAAGGGGCGCTTTACTCCAGAAGATAGAAAAAAACACATTTATATCCGTGACGAGTACGGTGAGGCGTTAGACCTTCGCTTTGTATTCAACAACCCTAAAGGCAAGCTCCGTAAGGGTAGCAAGACTAGCTATGCTGACTGGTGTGAGAAGAATGGGTTTATGTTCGCGGCTAAAGAGATCCCAGATGAATGGCTTAAAGAAAAAGCTAAAAAGCGTTCATTAAATTTACTTTGTAAACTTCGAGAAACATAATGGCGACTGATTTTATAGGTGCGTTCATTGAACTGACGCCAAACGAAAAGAATGAAGGGATAGATTTCCGCTTTGGGTGGGAGTTCCCGGATAACATGGATCCTGAGATTGAAGACCTGTTTAAGAGTTTAGTCGCAGGTATCTTCGGTTTGATGAGTAGCCAAGACCAAGAGATTATTGCGATAGGCGATATCGTCCGTAACGTCTCTGGCTTTGACGAGAGCATGAAACCCGTAAACGATAACGAAATCATATTTACGCCTGACGAGGAACTTCTGGACAAGCTAGAGACCACATCAAAAGTGATCGATATCAGCCAGTTTAAACCCAAAGGCGATCAATGATGAGTGATCTATTTATTGGCCTATGTGGAAAGAAGGGCTCCGGGAAATCCTATGTAGCCAAGAACCTGAGAGATAGTCGGGGGGCGAAGATTATACGCTTTGCCGATACTCTCAAAGACATGATGCGTGTGATGGGCTTCGACGAGGGCCAGATAAACGGTGACCTTAAAGAAGTTGCCTGTGACATGCTGAATGGCAAGACCCCAAGGTACGCCATGCAAACACTCGGGACTGAGTGGGGCCGTAACTTACTACATGAGAATATCTGGGTAGATATGCTTGTGGCAAAGGCGAACAAGGCAACCGGTATTGTTGTGGTTGATGATGTTCGTTTCCCTAATGAAATAAAAGCAATCCGCGAGAACGGCGGAGTAGTAGCGTGGGTAGAACGAGTTTCTGTCTATGACGGTGAAGATGAACATGCTTCCGAAACTTCGGTTAGCGCGGCGGACTGTGATGTCTGGATTGATAACACCCTACCCATCTCTGAAGTGCTTACCAACGTGGAAGGTTGGGCGCGATTGCAGAAAGATATCAGGAAATAAAATGAATAATAAAGTAAAAATAAACTTAGAAAGGGACGGGCTTTTTGATGACCTCGGACTCACAAGACTACGCGAAAGCTACATGCGCGAAGAAGAAAGTAGCCCCCAAGAAAGATTTGCCTTCGTCTGCGAAGAGTTTGGATCCAACCCCGAACATGCCCAGCGCCTCTACGATTACACCAGTAAGCACTGGCTGTCGCTGTCCACGCCGATCCTCAGTTACGGGAGAAGTAAGCGGGGAATGCCCATCAGTTGCTTCTTGTCGTACCTCGACGATAGCGCCGAAGGATTAGTAGATACTCTATCCGAAGTAAATTGGCTGTCTATGCTAGGCGGCGGTGTTGGTATCCATGTAGGTATCCGTGGCTCTGATGATAAATCAGTTGGGGTAATGCCTCACCTGAAAGTCTACGATGCAAGCTCACTAGCCTACCGACAGGGCCGTACTAGGCGCGGTAGTTATGCGGCGTTCCTAGATATCAGCCACCCGGACATTACTGCGTTTGTAGAGATGCGGAAGCCTACAGGTGATCAGAACTTTCGTACTCTGAACCTGCATCACGGTGTGAACATATCTAACGACTTCATGAACCTAGTTGAGCAGTCAATGCGAGATCAGGACTTTGATGACTCATGGGATTTAGTCAGCCCTAATAATGGTGAGGTAGTAGAAACAGTATCAGCTAAATCTTTATGGACTAAGCTACTAGAGATGCGCATCCAGACGGGTGAGCCCTACCTAGTATTTATTGATAATGCTAACGACGATCTGCCTGTATGGTTAAAAGACCAAGGTATGAAGATCCACGGCAGTAACCTGTGTACAGAGATTTTCTTACCCACAACTATAGATCGTACTGCGGTCTGTTGTTTATCCAGCCTGAATATTGAGTACCACGACGAGTGGAAGACTGATCGTCAGTTTATCCCAGATGTTATGGAGATGCTGGATAACGTACTGGATCACTTCATAGCCAACGCACCTAAATCCGTGTCTAGGGCCATTAAATCAGCGCGTAACGAACGATCTATCGGTATTGGTACCCTTGGGTTACATGCGTACTTCCAGAAGCGTGACATGCCCTTAGAGAGCGTTATGACTAAGGTGTTTAATCGTAAGATTTATGAACACATAGAAAAAGAATGTAAGCGTGGCGATAAGCTGTTGTGTGACAGCCGTGGCCCTTGCCCAGATGCTGAGAAAGCCGGTGTACATCGTAGGTTTAGCCATTGGACGGCCATAGCGCCTAACGCCTCTAGCTCTATCATTATGGGTAACACCAGCCCGAGCATTGAGCCTTATCGGGCCAACGTATTCCGCCAAGACACCATGTCTGGGGCGTATATCCAGCGTAATAAGTTCCTAGAGGCTAAACTTACTGAGCTAGACCTTAATACACAGAAAACATGGGCCAGCATTACTGCGTCAGATGGCTCAGTACAGCACTTAGATATTCCAGATGAAGTGAAGGAAGTATTTAAGACAGCAGACGAGATAGACCAACTATATCTTCTTGATCTGGCCGCTGATCGACAAAAGAACACTGACCAAGGCCAAAGCCTGAACCTATTCTTCCGCCCGGATGTCAATGTGAAGTATCTTCACGCTTGTCACTTCCTAGCTTGGAAGAGTGGACTCAAAAGCCTGTATTACTGCCGCTCAGATAAGCTCCGCAAAGCTGATCGCGTCGGTATGCAAATTCAACGTAACAGAATAGAAGACGAGGTAGATCTGACAGCAGTAGCTGACGGTGACGTATGCCTCGCGTGTGAGGGATAGAGATGCCAAAAAGAAAACCAAAACTAACCGATACTAGAGATTACTATAAGCCGTTTAACTACCCGTGGGCTTACGATGCTTTTCAGGCCAGCGAACAGATGCACTGGCTATGGACTGAAGTACCCATGCTGGAGGATACCAAGGACTGGCGTCATCGGCTTAACGATGGAGAGAAGGACTTCCTTGCGAAGATCTTTCGGTTCTTTACTCAGGGCGATATAGATGTGTCCGGCGCGTACATTAACAATTACCTGCCGGTGTTTCCCCAGCCTGAAGTAAGAATGATGCTGTCCTCGTTTGCGGCTCGTGAGGCTATCCATGTAGCCGCCTATAGCCACCTGATCGAAACTCTTGGTATGCCAGAGTCAACGTATAATGAGTTTAATGAATACGAAGAGATGGTCGAGAAGCACGACTTCTTCCAAGAGCTACAGAAAGGCGATAACCTACCCGCCCAGATAGCCGCATTCAGTGCGTTTACTGAGGGTATGCAGTTATTTAGTTCGTTTGTTATGCTACTTAACTTCGCTAGGCATGGTAAGATGAAGGGCATGGGACAGATCATTGCATGGTCTATTGCCGACGAAACATTACACACTGAGAGTATGATCCAACTGTTCCGTACTTACGTTCAAGAGAACCGTAGTATGTGGAATGATGATACTAAGAGGCTCATCTATAACACTGCCGAGAAGATGGTGGAGTTAGAAGATAAGTTCATCAACTTAGCGTTCGGCGTTAACCAGATGGAAGGCCTCACCCCCATAGAGGTGAAACAGTATATTAGATATATTTGTGACAGGCGATTAATTGCGCTGGGCATGAAGGGAATCTTCAAAGTGAAGACAAACCCCCTGCCTTGGGTAGACGGAATGCTTGGAGTCACACACACAAACTTCTTTGAAAACAAAGTTGTGGACTACGCAAAAGGGGCACTTACCGGCGATTGGGCCGAAGTATGGGGAGCAGTATCTTAGGAGTTTTGACCTATGTCGCACAACAAACGACAGGCCAAAAAAAAGCCACTGGAGGTGGCGTTTGATATGGGCCAGAAGGCTTTTTACCGAGGCATTTTTGATAGCCCTTATAAAGAATCATCCTTCTTACATAAGGAATGGAAGCGCGGATTTAACGCCGGGTTTTTCTTTAACCAGAAGAGATTGACGAATGGGTAAAGGTTCAGGTCGCAGGACAGAAAACGTCCGTCTGGTTCGTAAAAACTACGGCCAGATAAAATGGGAGTTTTATATGAATGACCGTAAATGGCGTTTCATATCCTATGCGATCATGGACTATATCAAAGCACATAACAGTTTACACAACTAAAGTTTTGTTGTAACATTAACTAATTGAATAGGAGTATGCATGAGCTTAGACGCTTTAGATGAACAGATCCTCGACTGGGGTATACAGAAAGGCATCTTGCCTCACGCTGAACCTCTCGCACAGCTTGATAAGACTAAAGAAGAAGTGGGTGAATTAGAACTCGCTATCTACGAGCATGACGTTGACGAAGTAAAAGATGCCATCGGTGACATATACGTCACGATTACGATGCAAGCAGAGGCATGGGGGTTCACGATGCAAGAGTGTGTCCAAGCCGCATACGATGTAATTAAGCACCGCACCGGTAAGATGGTTGACGGTAAATTTGTTAAAGATAATTAGGAGTATGTATGCCTGAAGTAGAAAATGTAAAACCCGATACCGAAACACCGATGTCACCCGATGAGTTACTGGATTCCCTTAAAGGTAAGTTCGATAACTGTATTGTTACCGGGTTTAATAAGGAAGGGCATTTGTTTATGTCCAGTTCCGTAAGTAATATACCGTTTATGCACTGGACGCTTAACCGTTCAATCTTTGAATTAGGATTGTTTGAGAAGCAAGCGGCCCAGCCCGAAACGCAAGAAGCCCCAGCGTCTGATGTTGACACTAAGGCTTCTGAATCGTAGTAGTTTTGTAGTCCTCTTTGTAGTGGACACCCGCCTCCATCTCCGTCTAACCAACGGGCCAAAGATGGGGGCATTTTTATGTGCGCTTGTAGCTCAGTTGGATAGAGCGTCCGGCTACGAACCGGAAGGTCGGGAGTTCGAGTCTTCCCAAGTGCGCCAGTTATTGCGTCTCTTCAAACTCTGGCGGCACAGCTTCTAGTTGATCTATCTCACGTTGCTTGTCGAGTGTAATACCCCCACGGATCATATTACGTTCTAGTAATTTCAATAGTGGGGCTCCCCCAGACTTCTTAGCTACCGCTTCCATGACTTCACTAAAGTACTGAGGCGAAGTAATCATCATGTCTATCTGTAGTTCGATGGCTTCTGCTATCTCTTTAGTTCTTGTCTCTGCGAGGGCCGCACTGATATTTCTGGCCTTAGTTGCTACCGGGTTAAGAACACCCAAGGTAAGAACAATAAGCCTGTTCATCTTCTCTTTTAGCTTTTCATCTAGAACCGTAGTAGACCCAAAATTGTTTCCTCGGATAGCTCTGTTGTTAACAGCAACATCTAATAAATCTAACAGGTGAGTCACTGATTCAGCTTTTTGGGGTTCATCTTTAAACACTACTTTGAGTGTGCTTAAAGTATTATCAAACTCTTGCCCAAGAATGCTCTTCAACTGCGCGGGGCTCACTTCATTAGTAGCACCAACGCTGTCTTCCGTTACCTCACTCGCCATGCGCTTATTAGTAAAGATACGGTCTTTAACATAGCTGATGTACTTAGACTTGATACCATCCTTAATTAAAGGATTACCAATCTCATCTGCCTGTCGGAATAGATCCGCTATTTGATCTGGGGCGTTCTTAGAATTAAATATAGTCCTAAATACTTCGCTAGGATCTGTCATTGTACTTGGATTAGATCCTGTCAGATTGTTCACGAATTTAGATGCGGCCCTCTCTTGGGCCTCAACCATAATCTTCTGATACGCCGCCTCTGCTACAGCGTTAGCTTCTTTGGCAGTCGTAAGACCTAACTCCACCATCTCTAGATTAGCCACGGTATCGTCAAACATCTTGATAGCTTCAGGGTTTGTTCCTTCTAACTGCTTCAGGTAAGGCTGTATGGACTCTTTTATTTGGGCCGAAGTAACCTTACCACCACTCTGCGTAGTTTTAGTAAGACTTCGGATAGCTAACCCAACGTAGGCTTGCGCCATCTCCGGGGTTATATCTGAGCCTTTAGCCTTGGTTAGGGCGTTTAAAACTGCGTCCAGCTTGCCCGTAGTAAGCGCCTGTTCCGCGTTAGCTAAAGTCTGCATACCTTCTTCGTATACATTCTCTTGTCCCATATTCACGCCGGGCGCGACTTCTTTATCGCGTACCTTTCGTGCTTTAGATTCCCATTGCGCTAACTCGTCTGTGCGTAGGTATGTTCCTGCGTGTTCTTCATACAGATCCATAGCCGCACGGAACTCTGTCTGGCCGGAAGCATCAGCGGCACCATCAATCCATTCCTTTAGCTGAAGTAAAGGCTTAGATGTGGGAGCGCCAGCCGCTTCAAGAGCGTTTAATCGACGGGATATCTCTGGGCGTAGGTTAGTGTACAGCCACTTGAGATCGATGTTGTCTAGGCGGGATAATACTTCCTCACCTGTTTCCACAATAGGTTTACCCGCGTCATCTACACCAGTCACTCGACGTTTGAGCCCCTGTAACATTTCACGGAAAGGATCTTGTTTAGTTGTAGCTGTAGTTACGAAATCGAAGTCATTTGTTTTTGTAGAGACATCTTCAATAAGGTTCTTGAGGTCTTCCATATCCACGGGGATATCATTGGGTAATGCTTCAAACGCATCATTGTAATTCTTGTAGCTAGACTGCCACCCTTTATACAGATCTTCTCCGGTAAGTTGTTGGAACGTCTGCATCTCAGTCGAGGTGTTGCCAAGCGCATTTGTTTCTCGGCTCTTATTGAGCATAGACACAATGACATCTTTATCCTGTGTAGCGTTAGCAACATTCTCTGCAAGCTCTACACCTGTACGGGTTTTCTGTACGGCCCCAAGAGCATCGGATACAGGAGCGACAATATCATCCCCCAACAATACACCAGCTTGATTAGCCTGTGCGACACCGCCTTCTACAGCATCGTCTGCCGCCGCAGTTAAAACTCGACTCGCATCTGAGTTTATAGAGGCTTCTCCCGCCTGTACTATCTGGTTACCCTTACGTCCTTGCTTTAGACCCACAATATTATCAATTACAGTTTGTGCATACTTATTGATAGTTTGCTCATAAACTTCAGGTTCCATCGTGGCTTTCATCCAGCCATACGCCCTTTCGACGTACTCTCGTGCGCCTAACGCCAATGCCGTGCCGGAGTCTAATTGGATAGATCCACCGGGTAGGACATCTACGATAGACTCTGTCCCATCAGCATTCTTAACTGTTCTCTGGCCTAGAATACCAAGCCTAAACTCTTTGTTGTTTTGGATAACTTCGCCAAGCATTCTAGCTCTATCAGCCACAAAAAATCCCGGATCGCTATCCTTAATACCGGGGTCGATTTCCTTTAATAAAAGCATACCAACTTCAGCGGCACGGGTCTTAGGCTTCTTAGAAAACTTAGGGAATAGTCCCTTGGCAAAGCCATATCCTGCCCCAATTAATTTTATGCCCACAGACCCAAGCGCCGTGAAGGCTTCGTTGTCTATGTAGTGACCTAAATCCCTATTTTCTTCTGCGTCTATGCCTACATATTCTAGTATGTCATCGCCTATCAGAGGTTCCATGTTTTCGGGAGTAGCCATTGTTGCGCCAAGGTTGGCACCACGCTCTATAAATAGACCTTTAAGGGCTCTCTCTAGATTGGCTTTAGCATTAGCAGGGTCAACTTTCTTAGCTTCATCCCATCGGCTTGAAATCCAGTCAGCAAGTTTTTTAGATATAGTAGCTGTACTTTTTTCTCCCGGAATAAAGTCCTTATCTTTTCTCTTTTCTAAGGCATCATTAATTTTTTTGTGGACGTTTTTTATAGCCCCCGGAGCTTTGTCTAACTTATCTACCCCTTTAGCGCCAACTAATGCGCCGATAATAATAGGGATTACTTCTTGTCCTACTGATTCCATAGCTCCCGCTGATGGGTATGTAGGGAAGTTTTCAGCTACATAATCTGTGTCGGGGTCAGTAAGAAAATCATCTGTTCCCGGAGTTCTTTTGTCGGTAAATGGTATTCCAAAGCCTTTTTCAACGCCCTCACCTACCATCTTTGCGGTGTTTAAAATAGCACCCCCAATACCTCTCTGGAAACCCGTAGACTCAGCGCCGGGCTTTGGTACGATAAAGGTGCGCGGGGCACCATCTTGGTTTTCAAACTTCTGTAATCTTACGTTATCAAAGCGAGTGGGCTCACCCTTACTCTCGTAAATAGAACGGTTAGTACTATCCAACGCTTCTCGTATCATAGCGTTACGTTCACCACTTGTACTGGAGTTCTTATAGGCATCTGACTCAACAACTTGAATAACGATAGGGTTATCGCTTTCTTCTTCCGTGATAGGCGTTTCCATACGATCTACATTGAAGAAGGTTTCCTCAGAATCGTAATAACCCCCATCCATATAGGACTCTTCCCCAGTGAAAGGGGTGGTCTTTGCGGTCTCTTCTATTTGGTCTGTTTTGTTCTGTTCTAGAAGACTGTCGAGGTAGTCTAGAGTAGCTTGGTCAGTCATTCTTAATACCTCTCGTAACGGGTTATGCCCGTAGATTTGCCATCGGCACCTCTTTCTATGAATACAATGACCTTTTTACCTAAAAATTCTTTAGGCATTCCGGCACTTACATCCTGTTGGGTTCCTGACTCTATCACGGCACCGTTTGCTCTAGGCTTCGCTTTTCCTTGAGACCATTCATACACATTGATTTGTGAGCTACCTTCGTCGGACTGGTAATATTCCTGAACGCCCATAAGTGAATTTCCGACAATTTCCTTTCCGCCGGGCATCATCATGACATTCGTTATTAGGGCATTTTTACGAGCATCCACTGCCGTAGCATCCCATGTTCCGTACAACTCATTTGTCAATCTGCGTAGATTATTGGAGAATGCTTCGTAGCTATTCGCGTTAACAAGTGACTTAGATATGACTTGGTAATCTTGGTTACTGAACCCGTTACCAGATTGCCCTAAAGCCTTACCTGTTGCGAAGATAGTTCTTACGATAGCCGCGTTAAATTCTTTATATGCACGAGCAACCTCGTCGGTTATCTTGCCACCGTCTAACATTGTATCTACTTCAGTATTGATACCCGACAACAAACTTGTCTGGCTCTGGTTTGGGTCTTTCTTTTGAAGTTCTCCAAGCAACGAGACTAGTCCCTGCATCTCATTAGAGAAACTGCTGACTAGAGATGAACCGCCACCCGCTACTGTTTTAAGGACATTTTCATTATCAAATGCCATACGGTCTAAGCGCATTAAGTTTTGAGCGGCTACAGAGGTAGATATCTGGGCCTTACTAACTCCACCATATATCGTGCTTGCGGCCTGAACAGCTTTAGTTCTAGCATCCGCCATGTCGATTGTAGTGACATTGCTGATCCTATTTTTACCTATCTCGGTTCCGTCAGTTAATATATAAGCCCCGTCTTCGTCTTCTCCTTTGGTGGCAGTTCCCATCATGTTACCGCCGCCCTCTGCGACATACATAATAGCAAACGTCTCAGGCTCTGCTGGGTCTTTTGTTAAAGCCGCCACACTTTTCAAGGCCTCTTCACGAACAGGCTTGACTGTGCGGAACCACTCTTCGGCCTCGGCCACTTCCTCGGGCTTATCTGATCCTAGCATGAGCTTAAATTTAGAAAGATCTGAAGCGTAATTTCCTGCGGTATAAGTTGTGCTTGTACCCTTATTACTGAAGCTGGATTCTAAGCTCTGTAATAAAGCATTTTGACCCGCTGGGTCATCCTCAAGATCTGTGTAGGCGTCGCTACCCATGAGGTTAAACAAAGCGAGTTCTTTAGGTGTCTCAAAAACTCTTTCCTTGGTGCTGTCGGGAGAAAGTTTTGCTTTATAGTTAGCTAACAGAGTAATATTCCCAGAGTAATTATTAGAATCCCATTCCGGGTCAGCCATAGCCGCTAGTACTGCTTGTTTTTCAAAACTCAGGTTTTCACTTTTCTTAGTGGAAGTTCCGGGGGTAAACTTCATTCTTGGCCCACGGTCAGGAGCTTTGTAACCCCCTACGACTTGAGCAAAGTAGTCGGGGTCTGCCCCAACAGTCTCTTGAATTTCTTTTGTGTAACGGGCGAAAGGATCCACTTTTGGAGCAGTAGAAGTATCCGGCTTACTAACTCCATCCGCGTCTGGAACACTTATCCCGGAGACAGTAGTTGGTGATGCGGAATCTAATGCAGTAGCCGCCACACCTATAAGCTCATCTGTCTGTTGATCCACAGCAGTAGAAGACACACCGGCGTCTGCCACAACCTCTGGAGCCTCGAATTTGGCACCTTGGGCATTTATTGTGTCCAACATCATCGTTGGAGTATAGTCTGAACTGATCATGTCGTAGATGTTCATCAAGGCGGTTTCAGGTAAATTGTTAGTCCTGATAAAGGCTTTTGCTTGGTTTACTATTGCAGTATCCGCCGCTTTAGTTGCGTCATAGACACTTTTTTCTTTTAACCAAGCCTGTGCCCCAAAACGTATTTTGTCTTGTTTTGCTTCCTGATCACGCTCAATTCTCGCGGAGTAGCTGTTAGTAAAACCTTGAGCAAAGCCCGTGGCGAAACTTTCCCATCCATCACTCATCTTCTTCTGCCTCCTCAACGTCGTAACCTAACATACTGGATTGTTCTTCTTCAGACACAGCGGACATAAATCCGGCCGGTTCTTCCGTAGGCTCCTCTTCTATTGGAGCGTCTACGGATTCTTCAACAACACCCTTAATCTGTTTAAGAACCACAGAACTTGTGTAAGTATCCACAACATCGATACCGAGATCGTATTCAATTTCATAAGACTTAGCCATTATTTCCAACATTCGAGTTACTGGCCCGGCTATGAGAATTGCAAAGTCTATACTGAATTTTCCACGCCCTACGGCAAGCGTTACAACGATATCCGTTATACTCGCAATTGAAGTACCCGCCTCAATAAGGCTCATGTATCTCTTACCCGCATCGGTCTCTGTCAAAACCTCCATGACATGCTCAAGAGCCTCATCGGTGCTTGTAATGTCAGGGGGACGGTGCCACGGGTAGTTGCGTGTATCGCTAGTGTAGTTTGCACCGGGGATTGGTGCGTTTGGTTGAGAAGGATTAATCGAACTCATATTCTTCTACCTCCTCATCTTTTTTAGATTTCTTCTTTTTCTTGGAAGGCACTAACTCTTCCTCAAGCTCATCGAAATATTCACGAGTATATTTAAACTCACCCTCAGAGGATTCTATAAGTGCCTCTGGGTCTTTGCCGGCGTAGTATTTACGGACGGCTATTACTATTGCTTCTTCAAATGTCATATTATTTTCCTATTCGTCTCCGCCGCCAAATACGGCGCTTCCGATTGCACCCCCAAGAGGCCCACCTAACGCGGTACCGATCATTCCCCCGATAGCCCCGAACATTCCACTCTTCTTCTTAGCCGCCGCCGCTTCTCTAGCCGCTTGTAATTCCATTTTAGCTATCTCAAGTTTAAGATCTCTGTCCTTGGAATTCTCGCCTTCTTTCCATGAGTAGTCTAAAAGAGAGTCTGTACGATCCCAGAGTTGGTTCAGAGTTTCAGTAGTTAGACCAAGAATGTTCTTCACGTCCGTTGCGGCCGCTTGGAACTGCATTTCGCTATTGGTCATAGTTACTGATTGACGCCATTCGGCATTAGCCGCGTCCACTTGGTACTGCATAGTAGAATAGAACTGTTCCCTGCTATTCTCTAGAGTAGCGTTAAACTGGAAGGTATCGTTTAGTTCACCCGAATTAAACATAGACATCTGGTTCTTTTGCCCAGAGTTGTACATGTCGATTGAAGCGCCGAGATTGTCATAGAATTGATCCATGTCGTTCTTTGCTTCAGCACCAAACCTACGAGCTACGTTTTTCTGATTGGCATCTTCTAATATCGACTGCACTTTTGCTTGAGTGTTTATGATGCTAGTTTGTTGTTCGTTTTCTAGATTAGCCATGTCGTACTGCATAAATGTCTTAGCATTATTAACTGCCAGAGATGTACGCACGTCTAAGTTAGCCATTTCCATCTTTGACAAGACGTTAGCCTTGTTGATGATCATCTGCTGTTTGTTGTCTATATTTTTTACTGTCAGCGTTTGATAGAACTGACTGTCTGCTTGAGCGATAGGTAAGGTAGCCTCAATCATCGCCTGTGCTAATGCACCGGTAGCGGCCGTACCTGTAATACCTTTAAATGCGATAGAGCGAGATACGTTACGAGCAATACCCGCCGCCCATGTAGGAATCTTTGGTTCACCTGTTACGGAGTCGGTAAACTCCCCTGTCAGGATCTCTAGTTGTCCTTTAACAGTAGCTTTAGAATCTAAGTAATTACCCTCACCCAAGTTCTGGGCAAGCATCTTACCAGCGACTGTGCTGGTATCAATTACGTTACTGACGTTTTGGTGAGCAAACGAATTTAACGCTAGGCCAGTCTCGTTTATAGAGCCGTCTTCGTTAACTCCTGTAGCAACACCCTGTTGATCTATTACTAGGCCATCTGCATCAACGATAGCTTTATCGTTTGTGTCCATTGTAGCGGCTTCGCCCAGAGCATCATTTACTTGCCCGGCGGTTGTGGCCGCATCATATGTGCTTGCTGTATTAGGTGCAGTAACACCCGAGGCAGTAGACACTGCACTAGTGGATGTAGCGGCGTTTATACCATCAACATCCATATTGTAATCACTACCGTCTAAATTTGTACCTGTAGTGTTAGCGTCGATGTCTTCAACTTTGTCCGACAGATTTCCCCCAACACCATCAATAAATGAGTCTGGGTCACTGAGTATATCAGTGGTGGTATCTGTGACGTTTACATTACCTACATAATCCGAATTGTTAGCAACAGACGAATTATTTGTAGCGTAGTTTCCTGTTGGCCCCGGTGTAGATGTTGTCGTGGGGAGAGCCTGATCTTTAGGTGGCGTACCTCCGGGGTACACCGTCGGGCTCGGCTTACCCTGCCTGTCAATAGACATTTGGTCGGGGAGCGCACTTGGGTCGCCTACTAGGCCTGTTGCTGTTAAGGGATCACTCATTATTTTGTTTTCTCTTCAATGTGTCGGCTTGCTTTTCACAAGCTCGAACTTTGTCTCTGAGAACGATGTAATTGGAAATGGCCTCTTCGATAGCTGGACTATCGGCGGGTAGATCTTCAATTTCGTCTGCTAGACGATTATTAAAATCCTCGGAATAAACTTTTATTGCGGGACAGTAGACTTCTACTTCAGTCTTATAGACCGTGCTTGCGCAAGCGGTCAGTAATGTCATCCCTAGTACGAGGTTTAGTGCTTTCAATTTCATTGTTGGTAGTCTCCATCTCCTTATAAAAATCGGCGCGTTGTTCTGCCGCTTTTGCGGAGGCCTTTACTTGCTTGACCTCTTCAACCTTGGCACCGTCTCGACGGCCGATGATGTAAAGGATGGGCAATAAAGCGGCCATTAAACCGGCCACTATGATTTTAATTTTAGTAAAAATACCAAACATTATTTCTTTTTCTTCTTGGTTAGACCACCTTTAGCCATTTTACCTGCTTGAAGGTCTTTGTATGTCTTATCACTAATAGTGCTTTTGCTCTTAGAGCGGCTTTTACCGGCCTTCTTACGAGCATTCATATTTTTGACTAGGCTCATTAGTGGACACCCTCTTTGCTGTCCTTCATTCTAGCGTAAGTAACTAGAGCAACCCCGGCCAACGATGCGGCCAAGAATATGTATTTAATAGATTCAGAGTAACCTACGAGGGGCTGTAACTGCCCGGCTATCTCTGTAGCGATACCAGCACCACCAGCTAAACCGGCTCCTGCTAATGTCTTAGATTTCTTTAGAGGCTTGGGTGCAGTTTGTTCAGGCTTCTGAGCCATCAAATCGCCACCATCGTCTGCAAGAGGTGTGTTCATAGCGAACAGTGCCGCCTCTGCTGTACGGCGTCGTGTGAGGCCTCTAAGGGGCTTTAAATTGCCCTCTACTCGTGCCTTGTTCCAGCGCATGATTTGCTCTGGTACTTCATCGTATAAGCCTTGGTTCAACTTCTTTAGTAGGGTTGAGTTTTGAAAGTTGGCTCCACCCCCGATATTGAACACAAAGGATACAAGTGCATCAAATTGTTCTTGGCTTAACGGTACACTAACGTAGCGTTTTACGACTGCTCCAGCTTCGTTGAGATCTTCGGTAAGTAACGTAACGCACTCTTCCTTAGATACTCGCATACCGGACTTAACGCCCTTGCAATGTCCGTAGCCAATTGTCCATCGGCCAGCCGGGCATCGGTAGGCTCGTACTTCACCGTCTTCGGTTACTTTGTGTAAGCCTTCAAATTTCTTAACTAGGTTAATACC
>Ga0209199_1001603_pt1 | contig 26470 bp, 23 predicted proteins | sample COGITO_mtgs_1105_7_FD_184805 | JGI IMG/M metagenome (GOLD analysis project Ga0209199, IMG submission 184805) | Pelagic marine microbial communities from North Sea - COGITO_mtgs_110523 (SPAdes) (version 2) | ecosystem: Environmental > Aquatic > Marine > Epipelagic ...
AACACTTTCAGCGATGCTGGTTCTTACTCAGTTACTGCTACAGATAGCTACGGATGTTCTTCTGATGATGACTTCCAGTTAACTGTTCTTGAAACTCCAGAAGCTGCTATTACTGAGACACACTCAGCGAATGCATGGTTCTTCGATGGAACTAGCTCATTGTATATCTCTTCGAACACAACGTACTTGTGGGACTTTGGATACAATGGACAAACTGCTAGCACTGCAACCGCAACTGCTAACTATCCATGGAGCGATCCTAGCAACCCAACTACTTACACTGTTACTTTAACAATCGACAATGGTTGTGGTACAGATGTAACAACGATGGAAGTTACTCCAGATCCACTTGGAATTGGAGCGATTGCTGAAGGTTCATTCGGATTGTATCCTAATCCTGCTACTGATAACGTAAACTTTGTTCTTGCTAATGCAGCATCTGCAAAGGGTACAATTGAAGTAATGGATGTTGCAGGTCGAGTATTGAGCTCACAAACTATTGCTGCTGGTCAAACGACTGGTGAGGTGAATGTTTCTGATCTTGCTACAGGTTCTTACTTAGTTAAGATTTCTGTTGATGGAGCTAGCTCTGTGAATACGTTGATCAAGCAGTAAGCAATTACTGATATACTATATGTGAAAGAGCGCTCCAATTGGGGCGCTCTTTTTTTTACCAAAATTTCATCTCATCTACCAGAAGGACTGCGTTGCTCGCCTTGCTGACGGCTACATCATCGACAGATCTGTACTTTTTTTCGATGAAATGCGTTATTAATTCAACTAAACCTTATTTTAGTTGAAACAAAGCATAGATATGGAATCACTCATAGAGATATTTGACAAATTTGGCCTAGTCGCCCTAGTGCCACTAGCAGGATTAGCATTGGTCGGTATTCTGGCCCAGTGGTCACTTTATGATAAATGTGGATTACCCGGAATCGATTGTGTCATTCCTGTAAAAAACGTTATTACATTTTTAAAAATAATGGGACGTCCTGCCAGCCATAGCCTATTCGTAATTCTACCTCCACCATTTATTATTGGCGCCCTACTCTTTCTGGGCGACCCAGCTCTTAAATACGGAGTAGCTGCATTGTTCTTTATACCATGGGCCTACTTTATGACCAGAGTATATATCGAACTTTGTCAATCTTTTGGACACTATAAACTGACGGACTACATATTATGTGTAGCTCTCAATGGCTTCTATGTACTTCACCTCGGGTTATCATACAGCGAAAAGTATAAAGGTCCTGTATATCAACCAAAAACTGAAGAATCTGAGCTAGAAGGTCAAGTTGCCTCCTAGGCTGATTGGATAATATCTTTTGCATTTTGAAGGGCTCTATCGAGCCCTTCTTTGTTTTTGCCCCCAGCACTGGATAAAAAGGGCTGGCCTCCACCACCGCCGTTTATATGACCCGACACCTCCTTAATAATGCTAGAGGCGCTTAGATCCGATCTTTGTAGTAGTTCCTTACCTAGACCAACAACAATACTTGGCTTATCGGAGGAAACTCCTCCTAAAACAACCGCACTATCCGGATAGGAAGAGACTAGGCCATGAACCATATCCTTTAATTCCTTTGGTGTAAAATCATCTAGCCGTTGAATTAACGCGCGTGGCTCCGGCATTGCCATCAATTGATCCGAGAATGCTTTCTGAGTTTCCCGCATCCTTTCAAGCTGAAAGACTCCAAGTTCAGTTTTAACCAATTTCAACTCAGCGATCAGCTTTTCTACAGTTTCCAATGGATCGCTCGCGGTTCCAAGGATTCGCTCAATAGACTCAAGTGTGCCCAATCTTGTGCGCACCAAATTATTGTACTCTTCTCCCGTGATGGCCTCTATTCTCCGTACACCGCTGGCAATACTGGCTTCACTTAAAATCTTAAATCCGCTAATCTTGGCAGTTGAGTCAACGTGTGTTCCACCACAAAGTTCTGTAGAGTCACCGAATTTTATAACTCGAACGGAATCACCATACTTTTCACCAAATAAAGCCATGGCTCCCATCTCTTTTGCACTTTCAATGGGCACCGCTCGCATCTCTTCGAGCTCAATTTCTTCCCGAATCAGTTTCTGAACGTCTAACTCAATTTGCCTCAATTCTTCTTCTGAAATTTTTTCAAAGTGTGAAAAATCAAATCTCAGTTTATCCGAAGAAACGAACGACCCTTTCTGTTCGACATGTGTACCAAGCGTCTGGCGCAAGACATGATGTAACAAATGAGTAGCGCTATGATTTTTAGCTGTCTCCGATCTTTTCTTAGCATCGACTCGAACCTCCAAATTAGCTTTCAAGTCTATGGGAAGCTGAGCCGAGAAGTGGATGATTTCACCATTTTCCTTTTTACAATCAAAAATGGATATCGATTCATCTCCAAATGTGAACAGCCCTTTATCTCCAACTTGACCGCCGCTTTCAGCGTAGTATGTGGTTCGATCAAGCACGTACTGATAAACCTCCCTGCCCTTCAACTTCACAGCTCTGTACTTCATTAATCGCGCTGGGGTGCTGAGGGTGTCATATCCGATAAACTCCGAATTTTCACCAGAATCTATGATGGTCCAATCACCCATCTCTACTTTACTAGCGTTTCTAGAACGATTCTTTTGTTTTTTCAGCTCTTGTTCAAATTCAGGCATGTCAATACCGACATTCCGTTCTTCCGCAATTAACGCTGTCAAATCAATCGGAAACCCGTAAGTGTCATACATCTCGAAAGCAAACGTGCCTGAAATCATCTTGGTTTCCGACGACAAATAAGATTCTAACCTATCCAACCCCTTCGCCAATGTAGAGAGGAAGCTACGCTCTTCCTCTTGAACTACCTTTTGAATCAGCGCCTCATTTCGTTTTAATTCTGGATAATGGGCGCCCATATTCTCGATCAATTTCTTACAAACTTGATGGATAAATGGTCTATTCATATTCAGACACGAATACCCATATCGAATAGCTCGTCGTAAAACTCGCCTTATCACATATCCAGCGCCCGTATTCGAAGGCAATTGGCCATCCGCAATTGCAAAACTTACGGCTCTGACGTGATCAGCGATTACCCGGAAAGCTATGTCGTTCAAGGAATCGGTACCGGTATATTCCTTTGATACGCTTTGTTCAATTGTCTCAATTAATAATTGAAACGAGTCTATATCATAGTTTGATGACTTTCCTTGTAGTATGCGAGAGAGCCTTTCCAGTCCCATACCTGTGTCAATATGCTTTTCCTTTAATGGCTCCAAGCCCCCATTCTCGAGGCTGTTATATTGCATAAACACAAGGTTCCAGATTTCAATGACTTCTGGGTGGTCTGCATTTACCAATTGCGCGCCCCCCTTTTTGGCCCGATCCGCTGCAGGTCTCATATCGTAGTGAATCTCGGAACAAGGACCGCACGGACCTGTTTCACCCATCTCCCAGAAATTATCTTTTCGGTCAAATTCTAGAATTCGGTCAGCGGCAACATGCTGCAACCACAATTCTCTCGCCTCTTCATCCAGCCCCAATTTCAGTGATTCATCTCCTTCAAAAATCGATACGTACAGACGGTCTTTATCCAGACCATAAACCTCGGTGAGTAATTCCCAGGCCCAATTGATTGCGTCCTTCTTAAAGTAATCTCCAAACGACCAATTCCCCAACATTTCAAACATGGTGTGGTGGTAATGGTCTCTTCCTACTTCTTCCAAGTCGTTGTGTTTACCAGAAACTCGCAAGCATTTTTGACTATCGCAGACACGTCCAGATTTGGCAATCTCATTACCCACGAAAACCCCCTTGAACTGGTTCATTCCAGCGTTGGTAAACATTAGGGTTGGATCATTCTTAATAACAATCGGATCAGAGGCTACAATATCATGAGCCTTGCTGCTAAAAAACTCAAGGAAAGTGCCTCGAATCCTGTCGGTTGTCCAGTGCATACTATGTTAAAATGATTGAATGGAAGTACAAAAAAGACAGCGAAAGTAGTAGTTGTCCTATTTTCGCGCTTCCAAATGCAAAGATAAATAGGTTGGCAAAGGTAAAGTACCAATACAACGAGAACACTCTCAGCTACGAAAAGATTCGAAAGAATCCTTGGAAACGTATGGCCCAGGCATCTTGGTATGCCCTAGCATCCATTGTTTCAGGGGTCGGAATTTATCTTGTCTTCAATATCGTTTATGATTCTCCACAAGAGCGTCAATTGCAAAATGATAAAGAAGAATTATTGATTCAATATGATTTGATGAGCAATCGACTCGATCAAATGAGCACCATATTAGCTGATTTAGAGAATCGCGATGATAATATCTATCGAACAATTTTCGAAGCTGAACCAATACCCGACAACATTCGAAAGGCAGGAATTGGAGGAGTTAACAGATACAAGAATCTAGAGCGATTCAGGGATGAGTCCGAGGTTGTTATCGAAACATCAAAGAAATTAGATCGTCTAGCTAAGCAACTCTATATTCAGTCAAAGTCTTTTGATGAAGTTATAGAACTGGCAAAGCAAAAGGAGGATATGCTGGCATCCATTCCGGCCGTGCAACCCATTTCAAACAAAGATCTCAAGCGCATGTCTTCAGGTTTTGGCAAACGCGTTCACCCTATCTACAAAACTGTTCGATTTCACTGGGGTAATGACTTTACAGCCCCTGTCGGCACTGATATCTATTGCACAGGAAAAGGGAAAGTTGTTGAGTTGGAAAAATCTCGAAGCGGCTATGGATATCACGTGATAATCGACCATGGATATGGGTATAAGACTCTGTATGCGCATATGAGTAAGATTAACGTAAAGCAGGGTCAAGAAATAAACCGAGGTGAAGTCATAGGCTTGGTGGGAAACACTGGACTTAGCAGCGCACCCCATTTGCACTACGAAGTGACGAAGAACGGCCACAAAGTCAATCCAGTTAACTTTTACTTCAACGACCTTTCTCCAGAAGAGTACGATATGATGATTCAATTGTCATCACAGGAGAATCAGTCTTTCGACTAGACTATATTTGTCACATGCCCTACAAAGAGAAAGAATCTTTTAAGCTGTATTATTCAATTGGAGAAGTCTCTGAACTTCTTGGTGTAAACCCTTCTCTACTTCGATTTTGGGAAAAAGAATTCGACGTAATTCGTCCATCCAAAAACAAGAAAGGAAATCGAATTTATAAGGAGAAGGATGTCAAGAATCTTAAGTTGATTCATTACTTAGTTAAAGAGCGCGGATTCACATTGGAGGGTGCAAAAAAGAAGCTTAAGGAAGGTACAGACGATCTTGAAAGCAAGGCTGAGCTAATTGAACGGTTGGGAAGCGTAAAAAACATGCTTCTCGAGCTCAAACACAGTCTCTAAAAGCCCTTCTTCTTTAAAAGGTAGTTCTGGACATAATCCTTGACTCCATCCTCGAGCGGCGTAAACTGCTCTGCAAACCCAGCATTTATTAGCTTATTCATATTTGCCTCGGTATAGTATTGATAGTTATCTCTGATGTCGGCCGGCGTATCTATAAAGCTGATTTTCGGGTCTAAATCTAAGGCCTTGAACGTAGAATTTGCAAGATCCAAAAAGGTACGCGCCGTGCCTGTGCCAAGATTGTACAATCCGGACGCCGGCAAGTTCTTCCATAAAAAGAATATTACCCGGCAAAGATCCTTAACATAGATGAAGTCTCGTAGCTGCTCACCATCCCTATACTTCTCATTGTGCGATCGAAAGAGCTTTAAGCTGCCATTGCTTTGAATTTGATTGAAAGCATGAAAAACAACACTCGCCATTCGGCCTTTGTGATATTCATTCGGACCATAGACATTAAAAAACTTTAATCCGAACCAGGTCAGATCGTCTGAACGTTGCAAAACCCACTTATCGAATTCATTTTTAGAAACCCCGTATGCATTTAGCGGTTTTAGCTTCTCAACAATAGCGTGGTCATCATCATACCCAAATTCACCACCGCCATATGTTGCCGCAGATGAGGCATAAATCAAAGGAATATTCCGGTCCTGACACAGCCTCCAAATTGCTTTAGAGTACTCAAGATTTAACTCTTCAAATATTTCATAGTCTACCTCTGTCGTATCGGTGCGCGCGCCCAGGTGAATGATTGAGTCAATCTGTTCATCCTTCACCCAATCAAAGAACTGGCCTCGCTCAATTTTCTCATGATCTTCTAACCCAACCTGATTGGGAATCTTGGCATTGATTGAAAAATCGTCCACTAAGACGATTTTAGAATCTATCAAACTCGAAAAATGACGCGCCACACAACTTCCAATGAACCCTGCAGCCCCAGTAATTACAATCATTTTAAATGTGATTTTCCGCAAAGGTATTTAATGTTGAATGCTCGCTATCTTCGCACCTTAATTTTGATTATGTCAAAGCTCGTATACATAACAAGAAGGGAAAGATTCTCTGCCGCACACAAGCTCAGTAGGGAAGAGTGGAGTGAAGAAAAAAATGAAGCCGTCTTCGGAAAGTGTGCCAATCCAAACTGGCATGGTCACAACTATCAACTATTCGTTACTGTGAAGAGCGAAGTTTCGCCGGAGACTGGTTTTGTGATGGATCTAAAGATTCTTGGCGAAATAATAAAGGATAAGATCATCACCCATACCGACCACAAGAATTTAAATCTCGACACAGGATTCATGAAGGGCATTATGACTTCCACCGAGAACATTTGCATCGCCATATGGGATGAATTAGAGCCAAACATTGCCTCCAATGGCGCGACGCTTCATTGCGTAAAACTTCAGGAAACCGAAAACAATTACGTAGAGTATTATGGATGAATACCTTGATGCTGATAAGGGTTTTGAGCGAAAGGACAGCTACAACTCTGAGAACATAGAAGCGCTTTCCAATCACTACAAGCATATTATTGAACGCTGTGGAGAAGACACCTCAAGGGAAGGATTATTGAAGACCCCGGAACGTGCTGCTAAAGCCATGCAATTTCTGACGCAAGGATATGAGCAAAACGGTGCAGACATTCTCAATTCCGCACTTTTTGAGGAGGAACACCAGCAAATGGTGATTGTAAAAAACATAGAGCTCTATTCTTTATGCGAACATCATATTCTACCCTTCTTTGGCAAGGCGCATGTAGCCTATATCCCAAATGGGAAAATTGTTGGACTGAGTAAAATTCCTCGTGTGGTTGATGTATTTGCGCGACGGCTTCAAGTTCAGGAGAGACTCACACAACAAATAAAAGATTGCATCCAATCTACACTCGAACCTGCAGGAGTGGCCGTCGTGATTGAGGCCAAACATATGTGTATGCAGATTAGAGGAGTTCAGAAGCAAAATTCTGCCACGACCACTTCGGCGTTTACCGGCGAGTTCTTAAAGGATGCAACTCGAAAAGAATTTATCAGTTTAATTTCAGCACAATTAAGTTAAGAATGAAAAAGGCATACGTATTTCCTGGACAAGGCGCACAATTCCCGGGCATGGGAAGCGACATTTATCAATCAAATGAAATCGCTAAACCATTGTTTGATCGCGCAAATGAAATTCTTGGATTCGAAATCACGAAAACCATGTTTGAAGGTTCTCCAGATGATTTGAAACAAACGAAGGTGACACAACCCGCTGTTTTTCTACATTCTGTAATCCTCTCTAAAACCATTCCTGGATTCTCTCCCGATATGGTAGCTGGACACAGCTTGGGAGAGCTTTCGGCATTGGTCGCAAATAATACGTTGACCTTTGAGGACGGGCTCAAACTTGTATACAAAAGAGCGCTGGCTATGCAGAACGCCTGTGAACAGAACCCGAGTACGATGGCTGCTATTTTAGGGTTGGAAGATCACATTGTGGAAGATGCTTGCACTCAAATAGATGATGTTGTGGTTGCGGCCAATTACAATTGCCCCGGTCAACTCGTTATTAGTGGTTCTAATGAAGGCATTGAAAAGGCATGCATATTAATGAAGGGACTAGGCGCAAAACGTGCGCTACCGCTTCCGGTCGGAGGCGCATTTCATAGTCCCTTGATGGAACCTGCGCGCGCGGAGCTCCAGGCGGCAATTGAATCGACTGATTTCGCTACACCTTCTTGCCCGATATATCAAAACGTTCCCGCTAGTGCGGTTTCAGATCCAATGATCATCAAGGAAAACTTAATCGCCCAGCTCACGGCACCGGTAAGATGGACGCAATCGGTTCAATCGATGGTGGATGACGGAGCCACTCACTTTACGGAAGTAGGCCCTGGAAAAGTGCTTTCAGGATTGATTAAGAAAATACACCGAGAAGCAGAAGTAGATCAGGCTACAGCGTAGCGTTTTTCAACTGGCCTTTATTTAGCAATGCATGCATCGAAGCAGTGCACGCGGCGCGTTTCATCAAATCGATGTGACGAATATTATGACAATCGGATCCGATTAGGGAAATGAGATCATTCTGTACCATTTCCTCGGCCACCTTCTTCACCGCTGGTGAATAATGGCCGGTCAATGAATTCATATTTAACTGAAGCAGCACCCCTTTGTCGGCAATATCCTGATATTTCGAGATATCGTTGTGCCAAAAACCATATCGCTCTGGATGTGCCAAAACAGGTTGGTATCCAGCCAGCTGCATTTCAAAAACCACACTGGTAAAGTTTGCTGGCTCCCCAATGAATGGCAATTCAAACAGCACATAGTTCGCACCGAATGTCAACAGATCTTTTGCTTTTACCTTTTGCATCAATTCAGCATCTAGGTAGTACTCAGCGGCACATTCAATTTCGATATCGATATTTTCTTTTAGGAGTGCTTCCCTTACCCGATCACAGCCACGCTGAATATCCTCTGAAGAATTTCTATAAAAATCACTCATCACATGCGGCGTCGTGATCACTTTAGAGTAACCCAATTCTTTCATCCCGGCAATCATGGCCAGGGAGTCTTCGATCGTTTCCGCACCATCGTCAATCCCGGGAATAAAGTGTGAATGCACATCTACCTTGAGGTCTGAAAAAGATATAGGCTCGTGAATGACCTCCTTCTTTCCGAATATGTTAGATAACTTTCCGAACATTGCATCAAAGGTACGCCCAATGGCTGAATTCTTTCTTCGATCTATTCTTGTATTTACACTTCTTGGCATTCTTCTAGCCTCCTGTAATCATGCTCCGCCAAAACGGATAAAAAGTGATGCTCCATCTGAAGAAAAAGTACCGAAAGCTGAGAATCAAGATGTTGAAATCTGGCCCAAACGAGGTAATATAAAGTCGTATTTCACAAAATACGGCGATGAAAACCCCGAACGAGTAGTAAGACTTAAAACTACCTTAGGAGACATTGACATAGAACTATTCGAGGACACGCCCTTGCACAGAGCGAACTTCATTCATCACGTTAAGCGAGGTCTGTATGACCGCACCATTTTCTATCGAGTGATCCCTGATTTCATGATTCAGGGCGGCAACTCGGATGATGACAAAACAGTGGAACGAAGAAAGGGTGTAGAATCATATTACATTCCTTCCGAGGTCAAAAAGCACCATATCCATGAGCGCGGGTCAGTTGCAATGGCCATGAGTTACCATAATAACCCAGAAAACAAATCGTCACAATACGATTTCTACATCGTAATCGGAAAGACCTTTAATAACAATGAACTAGACGCCACTAAGGAGGAGTATCACTATAATTTTGACGAGAATGATAGGAAGATTTACAAAACAAAGGGAGGCACGCCTCATCTTGATGGCAAGCACACAGTTTTTGGAAGAGTAATAAAGGGAATGGAAATCGTCGAAGAAATTGCTCGAACGGACCGAGACTCAGGCGATTGGCCTATTAACGATGTCGTAATCGACTACCAAATAATCGAGTAGACTATTTGCACTTAAACTTCCCCCCTGACGGCGGCTTCTTATGATATCCTCCTGAAGAAGCGCACGATCCAGCAAGAAATAAAAGAAGGGAAGCAATTACGAGTAATCTAGTTGTTTTCATCTTCGACTTCATACAGCAAAATTAAGCGATTCTAATGAATCAGTGGGCTATCAATCGCAATCACAGCTCATCGAGAAGCGCAATCGAATATCAAAGCCATCAAAAAGTGACTTGATTGACTCTTGGTATTCCATGTTTAGTTGAATGTTGCGTAAGTCCAATTCTTTCAAATTCTTCAGCTCCCCTACACTTTGTGGTAAGTAGTATATGTTGTTACTCCACATCTCCCATTCTTCCAATTGTTTCAGGTTCGATATTTCTGGAGACACATGATAGATCTCGTTATTCCCTAATAAAAGCACTTTAAGATTTTCCAAGTCCCCGATTGAGTTGGGCAGGGAATCAAGATTATTAGAAGTCAGATCGAGGTATTCTAATTTGGATAAGTAGGTTAAATCAGAAGGAAGCGAGTCAATTTTATTCTTACTCAAGTCTAAGCTTAGCAGGTTCGGAAACGACTTAAGTTCTTCTGGCCATTCTCGAATCTTAGATCTACGCAAGTCCAATTTTACAACGGACTCTGGCTCATTCATGGCATCTGCAAGGCTGGTGTATACTCCTTGACCGAACAGCACAATCGGCGCTAGAAGAATGAATATGCTCAGCAGAATTCTCATCATGACTCTAGCGCCCTTTTTATGTCCCTTCCAATTTGTGCAACAAGCGCTTCTCGACTATCGAAACGGACTTCATCTCGAATCCGATCAAAAAATTTGACCTGTACCTTTTGACCATAAATATCCTGGTGAAAATTAAGGATATGAACTTCGATAGATTGATTTTCGCCGGATTCGAACGTGGGATTATTTCCAATATTCAGAACCCCTTTATGGCTGCCACCATTAACCTCAACGGAGACCAGGTAAACACCAGACTTAGGAATGATTTTATCTGAATCCTCAATGCTAACATTTGCCGTAGGAAAACCGAGGCCTTTGCCTCGCCCCTTGCCCCTAACCACCGTTCCAGTAATAAAGAACTCGTAGCCGAGATAGGCATTGGCCTCTTTAATGTGACCATCAGAAAGCGCATATCGAATCTTTGTTGAGCTAATCTTAACATCATCAATATCCTGGGCCGGAATTTCATCTACAGAAAAATCATACAACGGAGCCAGCTCGGCGAGCTGTTCAATGCTTCCTTCCCTATTCTTTCCAAACTGGTGATCATAGCCTATGACTAATTTCTTCATTTTGACATGATTCACTATAAGGTCTCTGACATATATAAGCGCAGATGTTCTTGAAAATTCCAAGCTGAATGGGTGGACAATAACCGCACTGATCTTACATGACTCCAGCAGTTGAAGTTTTTCCTCCAGCGTATTGATCAATTGAAGACCAGCCTGGTCCGGAAAAAGGACTTTTCTTGGATGCGGATCAAAGGTAACAAGCACACTTTCACAGTTCAACTCAGAAGCCTCTTCAGAGAGCTTACTTAATATTTTTTTATGTCCAATATGGATCCCGTCGAAGGTGCCTGTGGTGACACATGCATCTCGGCTCGAACTATACGTCTCAATTCCTCTAAAAATCTTCAACACTTATCAACGATTTCAATTATGTTAACTATCTGTATATCTGATACTTACGATCGATACTGACAATAGTCAAATGTACAGAATTAAAAATATCAAGACTGGGTTAAGTTTGAGCTTTGAAAAACATAAATTTGCGCCCTGAAAGGAAAAGGATAAACACTTATCGTAACTATCTAAATATCAGCACAAATGGCTGCCAACATAGGAAATATTACACAGGTTATCGGACCTGTGGTGGATGTGCGCTTTAGCACTGAAGGTCAAGACCTTCCAAACATTCTTGATGCACTTGAAGTAACAAAGTCTTCAGGAGAAAAAGTAATCTTAGAATGCCAATCCCACATTGGTGAGAATACAGTACGAACCATTGCAATGGACTCGAGTGAGGGTTTAATGCGCGGATTGGAAGTAACGGCATCTGGGACACCAATCACAATGCCCATAGGCGATCAGATTAAAGGAAGAACCTTCAACGTTATCGGTGGTGCCATTGATGGTATTGGCGAAGTTGATCAAGCTGGTGGTCGTCCCATTCACAGAGAGGCGCCTCTTTTTGAAGATCTATCTACCGCAACAGAGGTATTGTTTACCGGAATTAAGGTTATTGACTTGATCGAGCCTTACGCCAAAGGAGGTAAGATTGGATTATTTGGTGGAGCCGGAGTTGGCAAGACCGTTTTGATCCAAGAGTTGATTAACAATATTGCCAAGGGCCATGATGGATACTCAGTATTCGCTGGCGTAGGTGAAAGAACCCGTGAAGGAAATGACCTTCTAAGAGAAATGCTTGAATCAGGTATCGTTAAATACGGCGATGATTTTATGGAATCTATGGAATCTGGCGGATGGGACCTCTCAAAGGTTGACTCTGAGGCCATGAAGGAATCTCAAGCAACATTTGTCTTTGGTCAAATGAACGAACCTCCTGGGGCACGAGCTCGAGTTGCATTAACTGGGCTGACCGCTGCAGAATATTTCCGTGATGGAGATGAAGAAAGTGGAGGACGAGATATTCTTTTCTTCGTAGACAACATTTTCCGATTTACTCAAGCAGGTTCTGAGGTATCCGCACTTCTTGGTCGTATGCCATCTGCTGTTGGTTATCAACCAACATTAGCTTCAGAAATGGGAGCGATGCAGGAGCGAATTACTTCTACTAAGCGTGGATCTATTACATCGGTTCAGGCGGTATACGTGCCTGCAGATGATTTAACTGACCCTGCACCGGCAACAACATTTGCTCACCTTGATGCTAATACTGTATTGTCGCGTAAGATTGCTGAACTTGGTATTTACCCAGCGGTTGATCCACTTGACTCTACATCTAGAATTCTTACTCCTAAGATTGTTGGAGACGATCATTACGACACAGCACAGCGTGTTAAGGAGATCCTACAACGATACAAGGAGCTTCAGGATATCATTGCCATTCTTGGTATGGATGAATTATCTGAAGAAGATAAGCTTGCTGTTCACCGTGCACGAAGAGTTCAGAGATTCTTATCTCAACCATTCCACGTTGCTGAGCAGTTCACAGGCATCCCAGGTGTACTTGTTCCGATAGAAGAAACCATCAAAGGATTCAACATGATCATGGATGGTGAAGTTGATGAGTATCCAGAAGCAGCATTTAACTTGAAGGGTACAATTGAAGAAGCAATTGAGGCAGGAAAGAAAATGCTTGCTGAGAACAAATAATTCTGATCATGAAAGTTGACATCATATCTCCAGATAAGCTCATTTACGAAGGCGAGGCAGATTCATTAAAGCTTCCGGGTAAGGATGGTTCGTTTGGAATTCTAAACAACCACGCACCAATCATTGCTTCTTTGCGAGCAGGTACGGTGGTTGTAAAACACAACGACAGTGAACAATCATTCGAAGTGAATGGAGGCGTTGTTGAGGTGGTAAAGAACAAGGTGATCATCCTGGCCGATTAACTTATTAATTAGCTAAAGAGAACAAAAAAAGGGGCCTAGGCCCCTTTTTTCGGCTCCATACTATAAGGCCTTACTGTATTATCAACCTCCCGACCGCGGTTTTTTCTTTTTGTGGATGATCTCCAAAATGTGTGTCTCCGAAACCGTTGGTGATGTTCGCTCTTGAACCAACAAGGATCAACTCGCCATCCCCGTTCACAAACGAACGACCAAATCCCATGTGTTGTCTATTTCCTTCAAATATTGTCTCCTTTTCAAGCTCGCCTGATTCGTCAAACTGTCGCAGCATGAGGCCTTTATGATCGTTCTTTTTAGCATCGGCCGAAAGCACTTCGTCTTGAAGGACATACCATTTATTATTGCGTTCAAATGCCAATACTCCGCCGCGCCTGTCTCCGGAATATGCATTGTAATGTTTCGACTCATGCACCTGGCTGGATTTAACCTTTCCCTTTAAACTCGTATTTAGAATCACTAGGTTTTCGCTTGCGGTTTTCCGCTTATCCTCATCCAAGTAGTGATACTCATTTATAACGAGTGTCAATCCTGACTCTGCATCTAATTTTGCGCTGTGAACAATCGGATATCCAATTTCAATTGACTTTCCTTTTTCAAGTGTCTTGACTTTTTTATCCGACAGCGAATTTCTAAGATCGTAAACATCAATCGGAATTAGCACAGATGGCACCTTATGACTATTCAGGTTGCTTACGCGGAAGCCTGCAAATAAGACGTTTGTCGCACCTAAAAGCCCCTTATCTCCCGATTGAATCGCAGCCACACGCAGATATCGATCACCAGAAAACATAAATGATTCGTAAAGGGCAGATATCTTCTTATCATCACTGTCCTTTTCTTCATAATCTAGGCGGTAGGGAGTTGATTCATTCTTCCGAATCGAATATATCCTATCAGCGCGCATCGGCCCTCGCTTACCAATGGTCAATTCCGTCAAACCCTTATTCTTAATGTCGAAATAATGATTTCTCAAAGGGCTAGCTAGCGCGTGAATAAAGACAGTGCCTTGATCATTAATGTTCACAAATCGAACATAGACAGCCGTGTCACCCTCGCCCATATTGTACTTTTTTGTCCAAGCAATTTCACCTTTCTCATCAAACACGGTGAAGGTGTGTTCGCGCACATAAAACTCAGGGTCACGCACCTTCCAATAATTAAATGGTAGACCTATATAAGGGATAAGCACCATTTTATCTCTAAAATTTCGTGCCAGCACTGTGCTCGAATAAACGACCGAGTACTTGAAATTCGGCGAGACGGCAGAATGATTTACGATGATATCCTTACCCGAGGTGTTGTCCACATGATTAATCACCTTTTCATCTTTGCTATCGTCCAAACTATTCAGGACCGTATAGGATTGCCCTTCAGCATCTGAGTGCTCAACATTGTACCTATAAATTCTACCTCCAACAGATTCAGCTCCGATTCCGAAAAATGCGGGCTTGATTTTCTTACCCTCAGTTAGCTTATACGTCTTTTTCTTTCCGAATTCTATCGGATTGTATACCGTGACCTCTTTGATGTTTTCTTCCTCATACTCACCGTATAGCGCAAACCAACCATTCTTCGCGGGAATGGCAGACTCGGATTCATAATAGGTATGGGTGTGGTTTTTAGACCACTCAATTTCTTGCTGCGCATATGAAGCACAGCTAAATAAAACAAGTATGAAAGCTAGAAATCGAATAAGCCAGGCTGATTAGAACAACCCGTGTAATTCGGCGTCGATCTTATGGATAATGACACCAAGATCTTCTTGATCGTCTTTGAAGTTGTTGTTATCTACATCTATGATGAGCAACTTTCCTTTGTCATACGTCGAGATCCAAGCTTCGTATCGCTCATTTAGACGTTTTAAGTAGTCCAATCGAATTGCTTCTTCGTATTCCCTACCTCTATTCTGAATCTGGCTGACCAATCTCGGAACACTTGCTCGCAGGTAAACCAACAAATCTGGTGGTTGAACAAATTTGTCAAGCAAATTGAACAATGAAAAATACGTTTCAAAGTCACGGGTTGTCATCAACCCCATACTGTGCAGGTTTGGAGCAAAAATGTATGCGTCTTCGTAAATGGTTCTATCCTGAATAACTCCCTTTTTACCATCTCGAATATCAAGCACTTGATTAAAACGATTATTCAAAAAGTAAATCTGCATGTTGAATGACCAACGCTGCATTTCAGCATAGAAGTCGTTCATGTATGGATTATCATCTGCATCCTCAAAGTGAGCATCCCAGCCATAGTGCTTTGAGAGTAATCCAGTTAGCGTGGTTTTGCCTGCTCCAATGTTACCTGAAACTGCTACGTGTAAATTTTTTCCGGTCTTATCCATAGTGATGATATCTATATAATCTGATATGCGTGTACGAATTAAGATAAACAGACTGGAAAACGAAAGGAATCAGCGTAATGCTTGATAAATAAATACATCCCCCTGTCTTGTTATAAGAACACGATTGCGATTGGCCGCAAAAGTTTCTTGCTCATCTATCGGTATTTCGACACGCTCAATGCTTCCATCGTACAGATTAAACGCTTCCAACTTCTGGTTTTCGGAATAAAAGAGTCGATTGTCGTTCACGACCAAGCGGTCAATTTCCTTGATTGGGATTTTTCTCAGGTAGTTTCCAAATACATCAAATTCCATCACGCCATGGTTCGGGTCGGTGAGATAGACCTTGTTGTTTACCTCGATAAGGTCTGTTGGATTCAATTCTTGGCGAAACAGCTGAGACAAACTCAGTGATCGCGTTTGTTCCTCTAGCTTTTCATTAAGACGGATGAGTACGAAATTGATGGGATCATACAGCCACATGCCATTTGAGTGCGACGTAGCGACCAGTGATATTTGCTCATATCCAGACTCGAACCAATTGATTCGTTCGCTTAATTCGCCCAGACGTGAATCTAAGGTATAGAGCATCATTTGATCAGGAGAATACAGCAAGACCTTCATCGGGTTGCTAACATCTAGCAGCACCGCCTCCCCTATTCGTTTATCGCTAAACCTATTCAGCTCCACGCCATCGGCGTCAAGTTTTAATACTTCGCCTTTCTTAACTATGTAGAGATTGTTGAGTTGATCCAGCTCACAATACTCTGCCTTGAGTTGATGCTTTTGCACCATCTTATAAGACTTGGTTTGAGCATTGGAAACGCTAAAAGCAAAAACAAAACTGAAGAAGATGACCTGTTTGATCATGTTGTGAAATTACCCTTCATCAACGACTTCCATGATCGAATTGATATAATCTCGCGAATTGGAAAGTCGAGGAACCTTATTCTGACCTCCGAGCTTACCGCGTTTTTGCATCCATTTGTAGAAGGTGCCTGGGGGTAGTTGACGAACTTTAGGCATACAAAGCACGGCGTCGTGATATCGTTTGGCCTCGTAATCACTGTTTATCGACTTCAACGCATTGTCAAACACCTCCGTGAAGTATTCAATGTCCGAAGGAGGATCAATAAATTCAATAACCCATTCGTGACCTCCAGCCTTTGTACCATCCATAAAAATTGGGGCTGCCGAGTATTCCTTTATGGACGATCTAGTTTTTTCACAAACCTGCCTTAGTGCCTCATCTGCATTATCGACGATGAGCTCTTCGCCAAAAACATTAATGAAGTGTTTTGTCCTCCCGCTCACCTTAATTCTAAACGGATCAAGACATGTGAACTTGATCGTATCACCGATTAAATAGCGCCACAAACCGCCTGTTGTTGAGATAATCAAGGCATAGTTAACTCCAATTTCGACTTCGTCCAATTGTAATGTTTTCGGAAACTCTTTTCCCAATTCAGCCAACGGCATAAACTCATAGAAAATCCCATAGTCCAGCATCAATAGAAGGTCGTCTCGTTTGGTGTCGTCCTGTATTCCGAAAAACCCTTCGGATGCATTGTAGGTTTCGGAATAATTTACTTGCCCATTGTCTCCAATTAAATCTTTGAAAGAAGCGCGATAGGGAGAAAAGTTCACACCTCCGTGCACATACCACTCGAGGTTCGGCCACACCTCAATAATCTTTGATTTACCGGTTCGCTCCAATACGCGCTTTAAGAGTACGAGCATCCAACTGGGCACTCCTGAGATGTTGGTTATGTTCTGATCTACCGTAACATCCACAATCTGCTCAATTTTCTCCTCCCAGCTCGGGTTGAGAGCAATGCTTATGTCGGGTGTTCGATGCAATGAAGCCCAGAATGGAAGATTTCGGATAATTATGGCACTCAGGTCACCCGTATAACTGCCTTCGTTTAATGGGACAAAGTCTGAACTACCTCCCATAACGAGCGCACGCCCTTCCAACAGCCTCGAATCTTCAAACTCGTTGTAATAAAATGACATTAAGTCCTTCCCACCCTTGTAATGACAGTCCTCTAATGACTCTGTGCTAACCGGAATAAACTTGCTCTTGTCGCTTGTAGTGCCACTAGATTTTGCGAACATGGTAATATCTGAAGGCCAAAGTATGTTTTGCTCACCATGAACTATTCGCTCAATGTCTGCCTTAAATCCGTCGTATTCTTGGACAGGCACCCGCGCTTTGAACGCATCCAGATTCCCTAGCTCCCCAAATCCATAACGTTTTCCCCATTCAGTATTCTTAGCCGTGTCAGTTAATTCTGAAAACCAATCCTGCTGCACATCATGAGGGTATTTCATGAACAGTTCAATCTGATGGATGCGCTTTTTTATGAACCACCCGAATATGGAATTGATGATCGCCATTTAGCAGCGAAATAATGTCAATTGAGTGAACTTCAATTTATTTTGAATCAAATTTTTCCTGTAATTGCGCCAACCCCAAGGCGTTCAAGCACATACCCTTGACCAATCCTCCCTTGCGGGCAGCAATAACTCCGTACTTCATATGATGAAACCCTTCTTTTCGGTGAGCATCCGGATTGATACTGACCATGACATTTCTTTCCTGGCAATAATGAATCCAAGTCCAATCAATATCCAATCGCATAGGATTCGCGTTTAGCTCGATGGATACATTATTGGCTGCACAGGCGTCAATCACTTTTTTATGATCAATCGGATAGCCCGGTCTGCTAAGGAGTAAACGCCCGGTTGGGTGACCCAATATGGAAGTAAACGGATTCTCGACAGCCTTTATAAGACGTTTGGTGGCAGCCTCCTCGTCCATTTTCATGGCACTGTGAATCGAGGCTACAACAAAATCGAAAGTGGCAAGTATATCGTTCGTATAATCCAAATCTCCATTTGGAAGGATGTCACTTTCTATTCCTTTCAAGATTTTGAACGGAGCCATTTCATCATTAAGCTGATCAATCTCTTCGTGCTGTTGGATTATATCGAACGGAGTTAACCCGCCAGCGTAGACCGCAGTTTGACTGTGGTCGCAAATTCCAAAGTAGGTATAACCTAGGTTTTTCAGATAGCGCGCCATTTCCTGAAGCGTATGGATTCCGTCGCTATATGTACTGTGATTGTGAAGACACCCAACCAAATCAGCATCAGTGATTAACTGACTCTCATCAAATTTCTCTGCCCACTCAAATTCATGGTGGCCTTCTCGCATCTCTTCAGGTATAAATCCGATCCCACTCTTAGTGTAAACCTCACTGGCAGTTTGAGTTCCCTCCAACGTCAAATTTTCGAGATGTTTAGGTTTCGCACCCAATTTAAATGCCTCAATCTGGTGCTCTTTCATGCTCACTTCGTGAAATTTTATCGGAATCGATATTTCAGAAAAATCCGGAAGTTCTTTGACATTGGATACGACAAAATCCAATTGAGTTAGAGTGAGCGCCTTTCGTCCGGCATCGCCGACAACAGTTACCATGGCCTCGGGATTTGTAGATTGCACGAATTCAATAACGTGCTCTACTATCGGCTCGGCCTTTATATAGTGAAAGCTCTTACTGTGCTCCATCATGAATTCGATGGACTCCTTCACGGCTTTTTGTGTCTTTTCACCAAACCCTTTAAAGTCAACCAAACGGTTTTCATTGCAAGCATAGTGCAACTCACCTGGCGACTCAATTCCCATGTCTCTCCAAATAACACGGACCTTACTTGGACCAATGCCTTTAATCGAAAGCATTTCAATCACACCCTTTGGCGTGCGCTCAATTAACTCATCTAATACAGACATTCGCTCTGTGTCAAGCAACTCCTCCAAATTGGACATCAGAGCTTTACCCATTCCAGGGATTTGACCGTAATACATAGGATCCATTTCATAAATAGGATCTCCGTAACGACTCATTTGAAACGCCGCATTTGTATAGGATCGAACCTTGAATTTATTTTCTTCATGCAGCTCCATCAACTGGCCACACAATTTGAAATAGGATGCGATTTCTTTATTCTCCATGCTCACTTCTTAGTGATGGACGAAAATAACCCATGGATAAGTTGATATTTCATGGTTAGAATAAAACTCAAAATTGTCCGGATGGAACAAAAGAAAAGGCCCAAATTGATAAATCAATTGGACCTTTTCAGCGTTAACGGATTGAAAACACTATTTCATAAATGACACTACCGTCTCGTTCGATTCGGAACTGGCCTGCAGAAAGTAAATCCCTTTTGGCAGACTGGAAACGCAGAGAACTGGATCGGTTGTTTGAATCAGTTTATTGCCCATTATGTCATACACGCAAATTGAAACAAGACGTTCAGAAGAAGACACGTGCACATAGTCTTGACTTGGATTAGGAAATACGGCCACACTTAGCTCATCTGTCACTTCATCAATCCCTACGTTCACAATGGAAGTACAATCGGAAGTATCGACACAATTATCTACCGTGATCTGTACAGCGTATGTTCCGTTTTCCGAAGCCGTGAAGGATTGAGCGGTTTCTCCAGGAATACTCGCAAAAGCATTGCAATCGATCCACTGATAGGTGGCATCATTTTGATTTGACGAAAGCGTTGCCCCAACTTGAGTAACTCCCAATTCGATATCGCATTTTTCATATTTAACAACGGTAACCTTTTCGCCATTCGCCCAATCGAGGTAGGCGATATAAACTGCGGTGCTAGTCGTAGTCATGACCTGCCCTGTGGCCTTACCTTCTGACGCTCCAGAAGGAAGGGCTTCCCATTCAGCTCCATTATAATACATAGCTGCGCACTTATCCGAATCCACCGCATCGCTGAATGCCACATATGGTTTGCCTTCAAAAACCCAATCGCTGGACTTATAATACTTCCATCACTAAAGCTTCCTTGTCCCACCATGGACCAACCTCCATCATTCTTCATTACTGATATTCGATCCGTAACTACATCCCGAAATGCGACATAAGGAACACCATCCTTAATGGCCAACTTGGTCGATCTGACAGCATTGGTTGTAAAACCTAACGGCCCCACATTTAACCATGAATTCATACCGGGAGTAGCTACAGAGGCCTTTCCATCGTTTACGTTGTCTCTGTATGACATGTAAACCTTTCCACTAGAAGGATCAATGGCCATGTCCATATCCTGCACAGACCCCATTGAAGCTGGGACAAATGTGACCTGTGACCAAACAGAGTCGACGAACTTATAACCGTAACCTGCGTTTCCCTGAACGGATCCGACGTAAAAAACAGAATCGTGATAGTTGATGCTGGTTCCATAGGTAGATGATGAACTGACTACTCCTCCCACTTGAACCCAATCAGATCCGTCAAACTTATAGACCGTAGGTCGATGAAGATTCTCTGCATCAGCGAAGCATACATATGGAGTTCCATCCACAATAATAATATCAAGGTCCCGTGCAATGCCCGGTGTAAACCCTGCGGATCCAACCGTTTCCCAAGTACTTCCATTAAATTTCATGACGGTACATCTTTCAGAATTGGATGCATCCTTGTAGGCCACATAAGGTGTTTCTCCACTCATTGCCATTTGCAGGTATTGGGGCGTTCCAGTTGAAAAGCCAGCGGATCCGAGCACGGTCCATTGAGCCAATGTTGGGTAGCTGAGCGCTACAATAATTAGAGTAATAAGTGATTTCATAATCCGAGTTTTAAAATTTGACTCGAATTTATCGGCCGAATGGGCCGCACTGCACTAGTTGTTCAGCAATGGATAAATCTATTCAGCAATGGACTTAGTCCTAAGAGCTACTTAGATTGATTCGTCAATTCTGACTCGAAGGCCTCTTTTCGATATTTGGATAGTTTGACCACAATTCCCATGTCCATCAAGATCTCGCTTTGAGTTTTTTGATACTTAACTACATGTGAAAGTTGTATGATCCACGATTTATGGCAACGAAAAAAACGCCCATCTCCGCTAAAAATGGACTCAAAATGCTTGAGGTTCTTACTTACCAGGTACACCTTATTCTTTGTATGAATGTTCGTGTATGACTCCTGCGCCTCCAGGGCAATAATTGCTGAGCATTGTATCGCCTTGTGATACCCCTTTTCCGTAACAATAATGCTATTGACCTCGTTTTCTTCCAAGGTTTTTTGCAACACTTCGAAACTCTTTGACTGATGCTGCACTTGCAACTTACCTTTAACCTTAAACACAGCCTCTTTAAGTCGATCAATATCCACAGGTTTAAGCAGGTAGTCCACGGCAGAAACTTCGAATGCCTTAATTGCGTAATCGTTATAAGCCGTAACAAAAATGATTTCGAAGGTGACCTTATCGAAGAAGTTTAATATTTCGAATCCCGCGTAGTTTGGCATTTCAATGTCAAGAAATACGACCTGAGGCTTTTGCTTCTTAATAATTTCAAGCGCCTCTAAAACGGAGGCACATTTTGCCACAACCTTCACATCTGGGCAATATCGATTAAGGAGCTGCTCAAGCACATCACGCGCCCCTCCTCATCATCTACTATTATAGCACGCATTTCATTCTGCATTTTTCAAATGTATTCGGAGATCGCACTGGTTCACACATCTATTCATCAATGGATCATTTGTTTCAGGAACGACTAAAACTTTCTCTTAACAGGAATGATAAGGGTAACGCAGGTTCCAGAAGGAATGTCATTTAAAAACAAGTCAGAGTATTCCACAGTAAACTGACCGTCAAAGTGATGTTTTAAAATTGACAAGCGTTTCGATATTGCAGACACCGCAAACGATTCATTTTTAGTGCCTTTTCGTGCCTTGATAAGATCTGCCTGGGCACGCCCTACACCATTATCGATGATTTCACATTGTAGCGTTTCATTCTCCACAAAGTCAAACTTAACCTCAAGCCTTTTCTCACCTTTCTTGTGCATCAAACCATGAACCAAGGCATTTTCAATAAAGGGCTGAACAATTGATGGTGGTATTAGAAAGTCTGTCATTTCCGGAGTCTTAAGGATAAAATGCAGGTCGTCTTTGAAGCGGAGTTTTTCCAATGCGAGATAGAGTTTAATCAATTCTATCTCTTGGTCAAATTCAATAAAGTCCTTCTGCGAATCCGATAGAGTTCGTCGTACAAGCTGCGCAAACTTGGTTATATAAGAATAGCTGTTATCAACATCTCCGGATAAAACTAATGCCTGGATCGAGTTCAAAGCATTGAAAATAAAATGGGGATTCATTTGGGATCGAATCGCGCTCAATCGTGAGGCATTCAATTCGTGAAGCTGCGTTAGGCGTCTTTGTCGATCATTTAATCTGCGTGTATACCCATAGATAATCGTAGCGATTAAAACGAAAGAAATCGCTGCATAAAACCACCATCGCTTCCAAATAGGGGCGGAAATTGTGAAGGCTTCCTCTACCCAAGGCCCCGGAATATCTCGATAAATTGCACGTGCCTTGAATAGGTAACTCCCAGGGGATAGCGACTTGTAATTCACAACATTGTCACCGTAGTCATTGAACTGACTCCGTTTATCTGCACCTTCCAACTTATACTCGTATCGGATGTCATCCATATATTTTAAGCTAGGTGAAGCCAACCGAAACGCAATATTGTTTTCTAGAGAGGTCAGTTCTCCGTTAATGGGAAGTGACCAAATTGAATCCAGCACACGCACCTCCAAAATTTCGAGCTCGGGCACAAATTCTTGATTGGTTTCAATCATTTCAATTTGCTGTATCCCGCTGGAATGCAGCACCCAAATGCTTTTCCCAAAAACCTCCACCGCCCTCATTCGGTGTGAAGTAAGGCCATCAGAAGATGTTAGAAGAAATCGACTGTCGCCACTAAACGTCAGCCCCTGTAAGCCTTGGTTTGAAATGGTATAAACCAAACTATCAGCCACGCATAAATCAACGACTTGATTGGATATTAGATTCTTCTTATCGGTCCACCGATCCACCAGAGTGTTGTTGCGATAAACCAGCACTCCATTTGAATCCGTGGCCACAAAAGTGAACCCCTGGGAGCTCACAATATCGGTCACAGAAAATGGCCTTCCATCCACTTCCAGTTTATTCACAATGTTATTTGAATCGCTCAGCAACAACCCAAGCGAGCTTGCCGCGTATATGGAACCGCTCTGCGAATCATAACTCACGTGATACATCCTTAAATCGAGACCTGTCAACAGGTTCTGCTTTTCATTCTTTGGATAGTAAGTATACACGCCTCGACTTGTAGCTAACAACATCTGGCCCTGCTTGTATGCGCACGCATCTTTAAACGCACCAACATCAACACTCTTCTCCGTTCCATCCTTTAATGACATAATGGTCGTGCGTGCATCAGCGATCACAACATATTCATCATCTACTGCGGTTATGGCCTCAATTGTCTTTCGCCCTCCTTGTCGAAGGTTTTCCAATTCTCCGGCGCTAGTTCGTTTCACATTCCCAGACCGAGAACCGAAAAAAAGTTGCCCCTTTGGGCTCATAGACATTGACAGTATTCTGTCTTTCATGTCTAGACCTGTGATGTCCCGCGCATTCATATTCCTGATCAGATGAATTCCCTCACCAAATGTTCCAAGCAAAACATTCCCATCCCGATCCTCAAACACGGCGGAAATAAAATGATCGTTCAGAATCGATTTTGACTGGAATTCACCACTCATCGATGAATTCAATACAAATGCACCGGAAGTGTTTTTTGCGAACCAAACGCTGTTTTTCAAAGGGTAGACGCGCATCGACCCGTTCCCATCCAGATCAGAACTAAAATTCCGAATGACCTGTGTCAGGTCGTCCGCATCTACTTGAATCAGCTGTGCCGAATTTTTCAAAAAGACATACTCGCCCTCCCCCATATTAAATGACAAGGCGTTTATCCGATCATTTATTGGCAATGAAGGCCAAGAATGCGGTTCAATTGAATCACTGAAAATTCGAAACCAACTCCGCATTCGGTCATCATAAAACATAATGGCTCCATCCTTCATTGGCATCAGTGCGCCAGTTGCGGACGACTCCTCCACCACCTTGCCTTCGGCTACAATAAGCGTGTTTTTAGCTGAAATGACTACTCTGTCTTGAATGTCAATTTCAAGTCCAATATCTGGAAGCAACAATGAATCTGGAAGTGTGTAGTGCACCCTGGCCCCAAAGGAATCAGCGATTACTATTTGCCCTCTTAAATTGTGAGCAAACACCCTTCCTCTTTTATCTTCAACTAAACCAAAGAGGGCAATCGGCATCAAACCCTCGATAGAAACTGATTGAAATTCGTATCCATCAAATCGAACCATGCCTTCATTGGTCGCTAGCCAATAATGGCCATCGGCAGTTTGATGAATGTCATAAATGGAAATCCCAGCCAGCTCGTTTTCGCCTATTGTAGTGTAAGAAGGCTCCTGAGAATGGGCCAGACCGCCTGACAATAGGGCAAGAAAAAACAAAAAATATCGCACCGGTAAATCTATTGATTGATCGGTAATCAAGATTGACTATACATTTAGACATGCGTAAATCAAGGAATTCGTTCATGTCTCGAGCTATCCGTTCATGCATTACACTCATTGCATCAGCGCTGACGATGCTCCCAACCCAAGCGCGTGCGCAAGAATGTCCGCCCTTCGAATCAATGGAATTACTGGAACCACTGCCCGAACCCGTGACAAACAATGCCGTCTGCTCGGGCTACTCGAATGGCAAACCATTTATATACTCTTTCGGAGGAATTGACACAAGCAAGAGCCATGATGGAATTCACCTGAAGAGTTGGAGGTATAATATTGAAGATGGAGTTTGGGAATCGCTTCCCGATCTGCCAGACACGCTCGGCAAAATTGCGAGTGGGGCATCATATATGAACGGTATCATCTATATCGTTGGCGGATATCATGTCTTAGCAAACGGTTCCGAAATCTCCTCCCGGTTAGTCCATCGTTTTGACTGCGAAACATCTCAATATCTGAGTAATGCAAGCGACCTGCCCGTCGCTATTGACGATCACGTGCAATCTGTTTGGAGGGATAGTTTGTTGATCGCGTTAACAGGCTGGAGCAACAATAATAACGTTGCTTGGCTTCAAGCATACAACCCCAAAAACGACACTTGGATCTCTAGTCTTCAACTCTGGGACTTCCCAAAGTTTAACTCCTTTGGCGCGAGTGGAACCATAGTTGGAGACACATTGTACTATTTCGGTGGGGCTGCGTCCACCGCCGGCTTTCCGATTCAGCCTTACCTAAGGGAAGGAATCATTAACCCGAACGATGTTTCGAATATTTCTTGGAGCCTGGCAAGTGTCGATGCGCAACACGCCTTGTATCGATCAACTGCAATTAATATCGATGGTGTCCCAACCTGGATCGGAGGTGGTGCAAACACTTACAATTATGACGGCATTGCTTATGATGGTACTGGCGGAGTTGAGCCTTCGTCAAACCTCATTCAATGGGAAGACGATTCGATGTTCGTCAACAATTGCATTGGAGCACCTGTGGACCTTCGAGGATCGGCCTGGTTTCCTGAGCGCGGAGAACTCTATATAGTGGGTGGTATGGGGGCGGCGCAGCAAGTTAGCCCAGGCCTAATTCGATTCAACATTTCAACACTAGCTCTGCCAGAGCTTCGAGGAACAGACATTACAATCTTCCCTAATCCTGCCCGTGATCGGATCTGGGTAGAGGCTGAGACCACTGTCCGTGTTGAGGTATAC
>Ga0209199_1001617_pt1 | contig 26334 bp, 18 predicted proteins | sample COGITO_mtgs_1105_7_FD_184805 | JGI IMG/M metagenome (GOLD analysis project Ga0209199, IMG submission 184805) | Pelagic marine microbial communities from North Sea - COGITO_mtgs_110523 (SPAdes) (version 2) | ecosystem: Environmental > Aquatic > Marine > Epipelagic ...
CAATGCTGTGCTGATCAAACGCCGCATTCCCATTTGCATGACTAGCATTGCGTTCACGAAACTCGCCGATGCTGATAGAACTGCAATTAAGGCGAACCACAATGGAAAACTATCTGCACGCGCAAAAAACTGATCGAATATTGGTTGAACCAGTAAAATGGTAGTGAAAAGGATTCCGTAAGAAAATATCAGCGTTATAATTGACGTGCGTACAATTCCTAAAGAACTTATTTCAGTCAGCGCCGCCCAAAACGTCTGCACGCTAAAAGGAACTCTCATTTCGGGTTTTAAAGGTTCTGTAATCCGAATTCCTGTCCAAATCGTACTCATCACAACAAATAAAATAAAGGTTACAAAAATTGCGCGCCAATCGAACACTGAAATTAAACCTGCTCCTAGTAAGGGGGCAACCGCAGGCACTAATGAAAATATGATCATTATAAAGGATGATATACGCGCCATTTCTCGACCCGAATAAAGGTCGCGTATCAACGCTTGGGAAACTACCCGCGGCGCTGCTGCCCCAATCCCTTGGAGCACTCGAGCTACAACAATTGTCTCCAAATTAGGAGCGAACATGCATAATGCCGAAGAAATGATATAAACGCTTGCACCGAAATAAATTATATTTTTGCGCCCAAAGCTGTCTGACAGTGGACCCATAACAAAGGTTCCTAGGGCCATGCCCAAAATAAAAGAAGACAAAATAAGCTGCGCTTGATTTGTATGATTAGGCGTTAATTCCAGAGCGATATTCGGCAGGGCCGGCAACATTGCATCAATTGAAAGCGCAACGGTCGCTACTAACATTGCCATAAGAGCAATAAACTCTGGGGTAGAAATGCGCATTAAAGTCCAAACAGGAAATAAGGTTTAAACTGACTGCACTGTAATTCTGACGAAAGTAAACACTGAATGAACCTCTTACTTGCGGTTTATTCAACGAATGCTCGGGCTAAAACACTGGATCGATAGTCAAGATTGATCGCTGCAGTGCGGCTCGACTGTTTCTAGGACGCCGCTGCGTTATGGTCTGGGTTTGAACCGTCCAATTTATCGGCACCGCAGCGCCTTGTGGAGGCTCCCCAAGCTCGAGGGTAATTACAAGTAGCCAGGTCTCCATCTAAGAGCCCATTCAGGCTCTCAAAGGCGGGATTTCCTATCAGTAATATATATAGGGAATCCCGCCCTTGAGAGATCAGCCAGCAAGATTTTGGCACAGGGTTAAGTACGCCCTCCTGCTGATTGATAAACGCTCTTGTTCGGTGGTACTTTTAGAATTCAACGCAGGACGACCGATGGCCATGCCGCGGATGCTGCCGTCGTGTCTGGGGGTTACTTCGACTAAAGGTTGCGGATCAGCATACTGGGCACCAAGGTGGCCCCGCGTTTTCGGCCCCCGCGTCTCGGATCACGGCCCTTTACAATTAGTGTCGCAAAATCATTCAGGGGTAGCTTCATTTGGGTTTTATGACTGGACCTCTAGGCGCTGTCCGACGTTGCAGCAACCTCTCAGGTGGTTTGAATGGCGGCTGTCCAAGGTTGGCCAAGCTAATCCGCCCCGATCCGTCCACAACCCCACCTTAAATTTTTGTGATCGCCGATCCCGCTGCAACGGCCACGAGGGCTCAGACCACTGGTGGGGTGACTAGGTCAAGCCTTACGGTTTTGGAGTGGTGGGCACCAGTTGATTGCCTTAATTGGACCGCGTGGTCATTGGCCCAAGCCATATGGTTTATAGTCACCGGAGTGTAGGTGACGGATTTCGCTGTAATCTATATTTTAAGTAGGGCTCGACGCTTCAGTAAGTATGCAGTAAGTTGATCGACAGAATAAAATCTATTTTTCATAAAATTGAGTTGACGTTGATGAATGAAAAACTGCGGGTATTTTTGTCACTATATGAGATAGAGGCTGCTCTTTTTCTTGTTTGCCTTTTCGCGGCTGCGCTGTTTGCAAACTTTATAGTCAAACGCATATTGTTATTAGTTCTAGAAAGGTTGCTGTATCAAATACCTTTCGGACAAGATGAGGAACTTCGTCGGCATCAGGTCATTCCGCGGCTAGCAAATATTGTTCCAGCACTTGTAGTTGACGCGGGACTTTCGTTTGCAAAGGGTATTCCAGATGATCTGAAGACCATTCTCCAAAATACAACTGATGCCTTTATAATTGTGACAGTGGCCATGGCGCTTATTGGAATCCTGTCGATCATGGACACCCTTTACCACCGGCGTCCTAAGAATGACCTAAGACCAATCAAAGGCTACGTTCAGGTTGCAAAGATCGCAATTTACGCAATCACAGCAATTTTCGTGGTTGCCACACTTCTAGATACTTCGCCCTTTATTCTGCTATCAAGTTTGGGTGCAATGACTGCGGTCTTGATGTTGGTTTTTCAAGACACACTTTTATCGCTAGTCGCGGGGATGCAGATTTCCTCAAGTAACATGATCCGAGTTGGCGACTGGGTCGAGATGCCAGACCTTGGTGCTGATGGCGACGTTATTGAGATATCTCTTTATACCATCAAGGTGCAAAACTTTGATAAAACTATTACAACAATTCCCGTGCGCAAACTGGTCAGTGATAGCTTCAAAAACTGGAGTGGCATGCAGGAATCTGGTGGCCGCCGAATAAAGTGCTCAGTGCAACTCGATCAAAACTCTGTTTGTTTTCTCACGGAAGGTCGTATTAATCACCTCAAAAAAATGCGCCTTCTACACACCTACCTTGAACAAAAAAGTGCTGAGGTATCTGATTGGAACTCAGCTCTCGGTGAAGACGGCTCCCATCAGAGCAACACGCGCCGTCTGACAAATCTTGGCACGTTTCGAGCCTACTTATTATCTTACTTAAGGGCTCATGACGACATTCAAGAAGGCATGACGCTGATGGTTCGGCAATTGGAGCCAAGCCCGCAAGGTCTGAAAATTCAAATTTATTGTTTTACTAACACTACCGAATGGTCTCAATATGAAGGTATTAAGTCAGACATATTGGAACATATCTTGGCGATTTTGCCAGAGTTTGATTTGTTCGTATTTCAGGATGTTGGGAGCAATGATGTCAAAGGAAAGACGGACAAAGAGATTTCTTTGATTGGCTGATAATAAAAGCATGGACTTTAAGAGTGACCTCATAATTATGTACTAGCGTTAAATCTGGACAACGCAAGGGTGACTGTTTAGTCATGCTATCTACTTTTGGCTCGCAACCATATTGGGCATGGGACACACACGTCGGTTAAGATAGGAACACCAAATAGCACGGACATTTCCTATTTTTCATCTACTAAGGATCTGCTTTCATGACAAAAAAACCTGAAGACCTGCGTTCTGCTCGTTGGTTTGCGCCAGATGATTTGCGGTCTATGGGCCATCGAAGTCGGGCGATGCAGATGGGTCTTACCAGCGAGGACTGGACAGGCAAGCCCGTCATCGCAATTATTAACACTTGGTCTGATTTATCGCCCTGCCACCACCATTTGCGCGACCGAGCTGAATGGGTGAAACGTGGTATTCTGCAAGCAGGAGGCATGCCAGTCGAAATGCCTGTGCATTCGTTTTCAGAGCAGTTTCTGAAACCAACATCTATGCTCTATCGGAATTTGGGGGCGATGGAGGTCGAGGAGACTTTGCGCGCCCATCCGATTGACGGGGCTGTGTTGATGGGGGGGTGCGATAAGTCGACCCCGGCGTTGGTCATGGGGGCAGTTTCTATGGGGCTGCCATTTATTTTCATGCCGGCCGGTGCGATGTTGCGGGGTAATTATGCAGGACAGAAGCTGGGCTCTGGAACGGATGTTTGGAAATACTGGGATGAAAGGCGGGCTGGCAACATCGGCAAGGAGCAATGGGAAGGTGTACAGGGTGGGATCGCCCGATCATATGGAACCTGCATGACAATGGGTACCGCCTCAACCATGATGTCGATTGCCGAAGGCTTTGGCCTTACACTGCCCGGGGCCTCTTCGATCCCGGCGCCTGATGCGGAACATAAGCGCATGGCAGCGGCTTGTGGACGGCGCGCTGTCGAAATGGTTTGGGAAGACCTGACGCCAGACAAAATCATCAACCCAGTTTCTACACGTAATGCCAGCATTATCGCGATGGCCACAGGCTGTTCCACCAACGCCATCATTCACCTGATAGCCATGGCGCGGCGCGCGGGCGTGGATTGGGGACTAGATGATCTGGATCAGGTCGGTCACGAGGTGCCGGTTCTGGGCAATATCCGACCTTCGGGTGCCAAATACTTGATGGAGGATTTCTTTTATGCTGGGGGCCTGCCGGCGCTGATGCAGGAACTGGGCGACAAGCTAGACCTCTCAGTCATTACTGTCACAGGAAAAACTCTGGGCGATTGCATCAAAGGTGCGGTGAATTACAACAAGGATGTGATCCGGCCCTTGTCAAACCCTGTCTATCATGAAGGTTCGCTTGCGGTTCTTCGTGGAAATCTTGCACCTGATGGAGCGGTGATCAAACCGGCGGCGATGGATCCAAAGTTTCATGTGCATTCAGGTCCAGCTATTGTGGCCGATAGCTACAGTGAGATGAAAATTATAATCAATGACCCTGATTATCCGATGAACCCCAATCATGTACTGGTACTGCGCAACGCGGGCCCTCAGGGCGGGCCAGGGATGCCCGAATGGGGGATGATCCCCATGCCCCAAGCGCTTTTGAAGGATGGTCATCGGGATATGGTTCGGTTGTCGGACGCGCGAATGTCGGGGACATCCTATGGTGCTTGCGTGCTGCATGTCGCTCCAGAGGCATTTATTGGCGGTCCTCTGGCTCTGATCCAGAATGGAGACATTATCGAGATAGACATCCCAAACCGCTCCATTTCAGTGAAAATTTCCGATGAGGAAATGGCTGTGCGCCGCGCCGCATGGATCACACCTGAGCCCCGCTATGAACGCGGTTACGGTCAGATGTTTGCGCGGCATGTAGAGCAAGCGGACAAAGGGTGCGACTTCGACTTTCTGACCACGGAATTTGGCGTGCCGGTTCCAGAGCCTGAAATAAACTGAATCCCGCAGTACGGCCACCGCACCAAACACCACCGTCCATGATCAGGGGGTTACTGCGCCCAACCCCCACGCTCCAATAGCCAAGGCAAACAGGGCAGCCCCCCTTCAAGCCGAGGCACGGTCCACGCGCAGGGGGTTAAGAGTTAGGGTGGTGGATTCATTGGGACGGAGTTTTGTTTGAGGCTCTTGAGCTATGGATAGCCTATGCTGCGGCAGTGCCAAAGCGTGAAGTACTATGTTGTAGAAGCGCCGATGGCTTACCTGACCCAGCCGGTTTTCTACGCCAGACCGTCAGGGGCAAGATCCCCAATAGAGCTTTCTAAGACGTCACCGCGGCGTTTGCGTTCTGTTCTAGCCGTTGAAGGAAGTGGCGTATTGTATTGATAGTTTGTATCGGTCTGTTGGCGCTGCCACGTATCTAGCATTTCCTGCCACGCACCGAATAATGTACGTGGAGTGGGCATGTCATCCTTCAATTCCAGATGTAATTTCCGAAGATTGTAACACGGAACTCCCGCATACATGTGATGTTCTATGTGCCAATTCATATGCCAGTATAAAAATTCAACAAACTTTGGAAGTTTGAGGGACCGTGTGCTTTTGCGAAAATCTGAAACATTTTCCTGTAGCCCACAATGTTGTGGCAGAGCCACAAAGTAGCTGAGCCAGTTAGCTATAAAACTGCAAAATGTAAAAATTAAAGGTAATACCCAAAGTCCAGACACAATTGAAAATAGAATTATAAAAGTATGAAATGCTAACTGAATCCTAGACCATCTGATTGATTTTTTGTGTTGGTCAGGCTGATCTTCATGAAGTGCGTTTAACCATTCGTTAGATGGAATATCGTTTGATCCAGTTTTTCCAACTGCATCTAGAACTGTTACCCAAACAGTTGAGACCAAACCACCTTTGCCAAAAGTTCTCCCAGGAAGTGTGAATAAATTTATCGTAAAAAGCTGAAGTAGGAAGGTTTTTCCAACTTTCGGATGAAGTGGTAGTAGGTTTTCGCGATCGCCCTCAGGATGCAGGGTATAGCGATGGTGGTAAGTGTGGCTGCTGGCGTAATCAAATGGGTTCCACCAACTTAATAGACTGAACAGGTATAAAAACAGCTTGTTCAACCACTTGGTGTCAAACACTGTTCCGTGTCCTAATTCGTGAGGGGCTGTCCCACGAAAAAATGAGCTGATCGTTCCATGGCAAAATATCGCCAAAACAAAAAGTAACCAGGCTTCTGCCGCATAAGCGAAATATACAGCCGTACCCGTTGACATAAAAAGTGCTAGATGGCCACCGGCTTGGATCCATCCTTGAAGGTTACTTCTTTTAGAAAGCTCACGAAACCGATGGGGCTCCATCGCAGATCGGTACCATTGTACGTTCAAGGCATCTCTTGCTTCGGACAAAGGGGGATAGTTCATGTTATCATCGCAGTCTATTGTTAGGAGTTTAACTGTTTTTTCAATCCGTATCTGCAAGCATTAGTGACAATTAGTGTTACACCCAGATGGCTTTTGGTCAATTCTAAGATAGAATTTCCCAAATTCAAAATTTACGGCTTCTGTCAGCACCGTCAGAGTAATAGTCGTGGGCTGTTGATCCCGCTGCACGCCCCCTGCACCACCGAACACGGTCCGGGGGTTACTGCGCCCAACCCCCGCGCTTCAGGAAACACGGCACACAGGCCAGCCCCCCCTTCAGGCCGGTGCACGGTCCAAGCGCAGGGGCTTAAGAGTTAGGGTGGTGGATTCATTGGGACGGAGTTTTGTTTGAGGCACTTAAACCATGGATAGCCTATGCCGTGGCAGGGCTAACCCGCTGTGGAACTATGTCCAGGGGTAACTTGACCTGATCCTCAAACGTCAAACTGCAAAGCTCAAAAGGGACCCCGGATCACGGGCCGTGCGCCTCAGACCACAGGGTTTAAGTGTTGGGGGTGTAGGTTCATTGGGGAGTAATTTTGTTTATTACCAATAACTTAGTAAGAAGATATTGCCTTCTCCAGGCACTAACGGCTGTTGTGCGGACATAGTTAGCTTTCGCTGCACGTTCGCGAATGGTGGCTTTAAACAACACGAGGAGGTGTCGCTTGTTAGACATCTCCTTCAAAAATCATTTCAATGGTCTTTTCAAATGGCCGCGTGATACGCACGTTTCACTACTACAAGGCAAAAACTTCGCCCATGATGACGGATCGCTTCAAAAATGTGGTGACAGCTTCTCGCAAATGCTATGTATTGCATTAGAAAGACAATGGGTTCAGCAGGGGGAAATATCATGAACAAGATTTTCAAAAACGTTGCTATCGGCCTGACGGGTGCTAGCCTCACCATGACTGCGGCCTCAGCAGAAGAGTGGCGATTTAACAATTTTCTGCCAGAAACGCGTCCAGAATCTGCGCAACTTGAGCAGTTCGTGACGGAAGTGAATGCTGCCCTTGGCGGAGAGACTTCTCTTAAGCTTTATAGCGGTGGCTCGTTGGGTCTTCCCAATACAGACACACTTCGCTTCTTACCCAAAGGCGCGGTTGAAATGAGCCTGATGTGGGCAAACTACCTGGGCCGTGACGCACCCGCACTAAGCTCTGTTGTGGTTCAAGGCACCATCGGCTCCATTGCAGAGTTTGAAAAAGCAATCCCAACTGTGCGCGACATCTACGAAGAAGAGTTCGCCGAATGGGATGTTGCGTCTGTAGGCTATGTTGCAATTCCGATGTTGTCTGTATCGGTTTTTTGCCGTGAAGAACCCGTTCGAACAATTGCAGATCTTAAGACAAAAAAACTGCGGGTCTGGGCGCGAGATCAGGTTGAGGCTTTCACCAGCCTTGGTGTCGCCGCACAAATCATTCCGCAAGAAGAAATGTATGTTGCGATGAAAACTGGCGTTGTCGATTGCGCTCTGTATCCGGCGCTTTATGCCCATACCGTATCGTTGCAAGAAGTATCCAAGTACGCTTCGTTTCTCTATCCTATGGCCTCTGGTCCTTATGTGATTGGTGTGTCGGCTGACCGTTGGGAAAAGACGGACGACACTGTCAAAGCGGCTATTTCAGAAGCAGCTGAAGATTTGTGGGTCCGCACAAACCAGTACGAGGCCGACTATCAGCGCGAACTGGACGCCCGCGACAAGTTGGTAGAACAGGGTATTGTCTGGGGTGAGGATTTCTCGGATGAAGACCGCCAGATGTTTGTCTCTTCGGTCACTGAAATATGGGCAGAACTGGCCGAAGAAGCCGGCGGAAATGCGCCAGCTTATCGCGAACGTGTGCTTGAGGCACTCGGTCGCTAATCAGGCTTGAAGATGCGGATCAAAAACGTCTGTGCGCGAGGGCTGGAATATCTGGCCCTCGCCTTTGCGGCTTTGGCGGCAGTTGGCTTGTCCCTTATCGTGGGCATTATTGTGACCAGCGTTGTGATGCGCAAATTTGCAAATTCACCCCTACATATCACTGAAGAAATCGTTGGCCTTTTGCTAAGTGTCGCATTGTTTCTGGGACTGCCAATAGTGACGCTACGGTCAAAACATGTGCGTGTCTCAATGCTGACCACCTACGTCAGCGGCAAAAGCAGGGCGGCGTTACAAGTCGCAGCATTGGTGGTTGGTATCGGGTTCTTTGGCTGGCTGATCTGGGAAACTATCGCTTGGTTTGAATTTGCCTATAAACGTAACCTCAAGACTGAAACGACACGGATACTGCTGTACCCGTGGATGGCATTGATGCCGCTTTCGCTGGCTGTAACCGGTGTCATTCTGGTCGCCCGTCTGGTTGGAATAATTGAGCGCGAAGAGAGCTATGAAAGCAAACTTCTGGCCTCTGGTGAGGCTCACTGATGTCGCTTTGGTTGACGTTGGTCGGTGGCGTTATTGCGACCGCTGGAACGGGTGTTGCACTAGGCGCAGCCCTTGGCATTACCGGCCTTGCCATACTGCAATTCTATTCTAACGGGGCAACCTCGGTCGCGATTGACGCGATTTGGAATGTCTTTAATTCTTTCACCCTAAGTGCAGTTCCGATGTTCATTTTACTGGGTGAAATCCTTCTACGCAGTGGCATCAGTGAAAAAGCCTACGCTGCTTTCTCGCCTGTCTTTCGCCGTATACCCGGCGGCCTTTTGCACACCAACATCGCTGTGTGCACGTTGTTTGGTGCGGTCAGTGGGTCAAGCCTTTCAACGGCTGCTGCCGTAGGATCAGTTGCATACCCTGAGATGTCAAAGCGCGGCTATGACAAAGACACCGTCGTCGGTAGTCTTGCCGGCGGCGGCACGCTGGGCCTTTTGATCCCGCCCAGCCTGTCCTTCCTGATTTACGGCGCACTGACCGAAACATCTATCGGCAGGTTGTTCGCTGCAGGCATTATTCCTGGCATTATGGTGGGGGCGATGTTCATGTTGTATCTTCTGGTGAAGTGCATTCGAAACCCTGCGATTGCCCCGCGTGACCCGTACAAATCCTCAGTTCGTGAAATCATCGTTGGGTTTCGGCACATCTGGCCACTGCTTTTGCTGATCTTTGCCGTTATTGGCTCTATCGTTGCAGGGATCGCGACGCCCACGGAATCCGCTGGCGTCGGCGTGGTTCTGGCCATTGTCATTTGCTCGGTGTGGGGGGATCTGACTTTCTCCAAATTGATCGAGGCGATGTATCAATCGGTTTTACTGTTCTCGTCGATTGGATTTTTGGTGCTGGGTGCAACAATCCTTGCGCAGTCTGTCAGTATCCTAGGCCTTCCCCAGCAGATATTAGAAACCGTCGCCCAAAGTGGGTTCGGCACCTACAGTGTTCTAATGATAGTCGTCCTGATCTATCTGGTGTTGGGCTGTTTCTTTGATGGCCTGTCGCTGATGATCATGACCCTACCAGTTGTGTTTCCCTTGCTGACCGGGCTTGGTTTTGATCCGATCTGGATCGGGGTCATTATTACGATTGTGATCGAAATCGGTCAAATTACTCCCCCGGTCGGGCTGAACCTATCTGTGCTGACGGCGCTGACAAATAACGAAGTCTCACTGGGGCGTGTCGCATACGCAACCGTTCCGTATTGGCTGATCCATTTATGTGCAATTGTGATGCTGACGTTGTTCCCGATGCTCGCGCTGTTCCTTCCAAACCTCCTTTTCTGAGATTGAAAAACCTATGAAAATGAAACCAAAAATCTTTGGTCCTGTGATTGCCTTTTATGATGGGTCTGACACCACGCGATACGCGCCTGATCTGGTGTCAGATCAATCCCCGCACCTGCCTGCCGGATCACCCGTTGATATGCTGTTGGCGTCGCTGGCCTATTGTATAGTCAAATCGGTTGAATGGGCGGCGAAAGAGCATAACTCAGGCCTGCTACCGTTCGCCGTGAAAGTAACGGGAACCAAGGCACTTGATCTGCCCGGACGGGTAGAACAGATGGAGGTACTTATCATCGGTGATCTGGTGGCTGATTCTGCCGTGGTCGGGCAAATCGTTAAGCTGGCGAAATCAATTTGCACAGTAAGTAACACGCTGAATTGTGCTGTCACGGTTGCGACGGAGCCTGCTCCAGATGCCTGAAAACGCGGTGAGCGGTGGCAATATACCGCTCGACACGCAGACCACATTAGAGATGCTAGAAGATGACCCCGCTAAGGTCTATGCCCGCCTGCGCAAGGTCAGCCCAATCGTGCGGCTTCAGGCCCTTGGTGGGCGCATTGTCTTTACGAAGGCCGAAGACACAACGCGCGTCAAAACCGATGCGGAACACTTCTGGTCAACCGATACAACCAGCCCGATGCAGCGCGCTTTTGGCGGTCACACGCTGATGCGCAAGGACGGATGCCCGCATCTAAAAGAACGGCGCGCGATGGAACCTGCGCTTGACCCAGAACACATCAAGCGATGGGCACCAGTCTTTGCGAATCTGACAGATCAGTTACTTGAAGATCTTGCCTCTCATCAATCCGTCGATCTTTTGCCCAGCTTCGCAAACCTGATCTCCGCAGGGTATCTAAAGATCGTTCTTGGCTTAGATGATGCAGGCAAAGATCAACTGTTTGACTGGGCCAATGCACTGGTGCGCGGCGCAATGAATGCCAGCTTTGATCTTGAGGTATTTGCGACCAGTGACAGTGCGAATGATGAAATGGATGCCTGCTTTGACCGGATGATTGAACAGCATCTGACGACGCCGGATGGATCGGTTCTCTCGACGATGATCAATGCCTCAGACCCGCTGGAGATCAGCCAAATCAGAACCAACATGAAAATCTGCATCGGTGGCGCGGTCATAGAAACGCGCGATGCACTGTTATCTACGATTTACGGATTGCTGCGTCATCCCGATCAATTGCGTCACTGCAAAGAAACGGGCCATTGGGACCGCGCTTGCCAAGAAGGTTTGCGATGGGTGGCGCCCATTCAGGCCAGCCCAAGGATTGTAAAGAAAGCTCTGGTGATGCGTGGATTTCTCATTCCTGAGGGCGAGACCGTGATGGCCATTCAGGCCTCCGCAAATCATGACGAGGAACATTGGGACGGCGCAGATCGCTTCGATATTCACCGGTCCCACCTTAATCACCAAACGTTTGGTGAAGGTGCGCACAGATGCCTCGGCGACCATGTTTATCACTTGCTGGTTGCCAAGATTGTGCTTCCCAAGCTGTTTGAAAGGTTTCCGGTCCTTTGTTTGGCTGATCCGAGGTCAGAAAAGTTCGAGGGTTTCGCATTCAGGGGGCCCACGTCTGTCAAAGTCAACTTATGTTAACCCCAAGACGGCATTCGCTGGGTTTTGTCAGACAAACTTGAACACCCGTAAAAGGCACCTCAAGTCAATCATCATGCGGCACAGAAATTGAACCAATCCGTGAGAGCAGTTGTACGTTTTTGCTTGAAGCGGGCAGGGCTACTTTGTAACCTCGTCTAATAACAAAACACTTCCCATTTCGCTACATAAAAACCGGCCCGGGGTTCCTGGACCATCTTGCCTAAGCCCGTGGACCGGGAGCCAAGAGCCACGGCCCCGGACCATAGGGCACGCACCCACGTCTTGCTTATAGCGTTGCTGCGGCTCAGTTGGAGTTGGATGGTTTGTCTGGGTCACTGGACTGGTAGCAGGGGGTTACTGCGCCCAATCCAAACAGATGAAACGCGCCAGGCTCACCCGAGGTCCCCGGATCACGGGCCCCAGGTCTCGGACCACGGGCCTTTAGTATTAGCCTTGTAAATTCATTGGAGCGGGATTTTGTTTTCCACTTCCAACCGAGGAAGCAGACATTAGCCTTTGCTAAACACCAGCGGCTGGTGTGCAGACTTGGAGCCTTTCGCCGCAACAGCACGAATGGCTGCTTCCACGGATCTAGCTGGCTTTGCCGTTAGTCCTTTTACGCGCTTGCGAGCGTTGACGAAGGGCATACCAAATAGTACTCCCGATCAGCAGGACGTTAGCATCAGAGACTAAGGCGTTGATGGCGGGGAAAAGGATTACTCGGTTTTCAGAAAGGACCAGATAGATTGGGTCAGATGGTTTGAGTTTTTTTTGTTGCGATGCAGCCGGATATCCAGTGCGACTGTCCAAGAATCACTACCAGCTCGCACCAATGTTTTGCGTTCGAGATCGGCCTCTATCAAGCTTTCTGGAAGCCACGCCAATCCGCTTCCATCGCGTGCGCGCATGAGCAAGGCACCGGCCATCGAGTTTTCGTAAATACTTTGCAGGCGCGGTCCCAGTTTATAGCGCTGCAGCATTGGTTCGAGATGTTGGCTGATAGGCGCTGCGTCCGCGAACCGCAAGAATGGCACTTGACCGTCGCTGGCTTCGATATCGAAAACCGGGTCACCGTTTACGCCTGGCATACAGACGGGCACAAGATTGTCTTTGCCAATCACAATGCTTTGGCCGTCATCGCTTGTTTCATCTGCGAGCGCATAAGCGATCACGAAATCAACATTGCCATGTTGCAAATCCCTCATGCAATGGGGAAGGTCATCAGCCCTGAGGCGCGACAGGATCGGCCCGTAAGATTCTTCGAAGGCGCGTAGCCAGTTGGTATAAAACCGCCAGCTAATTGAATGCTCTTCGCCAAAGGTCACGACGTATTTTTCTGGCAGCGACTGCGCAGCAAGAATCTGGCTGCGTTCTTGTTCGATCAACGCATGGGAGCGCAGTCCGGCCTCCAGCATCTGCGCTCCGGCTGTTGTTAGCCGCACAGGTTGGCGGGATCGATCCACGAGTGTCACACCAGTCCATTCCTCTAGTGTTTTGATTTTGCGACTGAAAGACGGCTGACTTGTATTTTCCAGCTTTGCAGCCCGAGAGAAATTACCAGTTTGGCTTAGTCGTTCCAGATATTTGAACAGTCCTATATCCATGCTTCCTGTATAATTCATAAAATGAATAATGTCATCTGATCATAGCATTGGACCCGTTGATTTTTCTGGTTCAGCATGCTGGGATAAAGGCGGTTCGAAAGATGACCGCGATAATGAACCAAAAACGGCTCGAAACAACAGTGAGCGAGACCAAGAAAATCAATATGAATGGGAGGACATTTCAATGGCCGAATTACTGAAATTTACCACAGGAACTAGAGCTATTGGCTGCGTATCTGCGATAGCCATAATTTGCGCCACAGCGGCCAATGCTGCCGAACTGAACCTGATGATGAGCAACGTTGATGCTAAGACAACAGTGCTTGCCGAATTTGCCGAGCGCTATAAAGCGACAAACCCGGATGTAGAAATCACGCTTAACCTCGTCGGTTATAACGTCATCCGCGAACAGCTTCCTGTTCAACTAGAGGCCGGAACCGGCCCTGATTTGGCCTTTGTGACCAATCTGGGCGGACTGAATTCCTATTATGTTGATCTGACGCCTTATGTGGATGCTGCTGATTGGGAAGCAGCCTATGGCGCTGTGCTGCCGTGGTATCGCGCCGGAGCGCCGGATGGGATCTTTGGCTATCACTCTGAAATGACAGTGACCGGGCCCTATGTGAACCTGACCATGTTTGAGGAGGCCGAAGTCGAGGTTCCCGCCCCTGGCGCAACTTGGGAAGACTGGGCTGATGCGACGCAACAGGTGATGGATGCCACCGGCAGTTATGCCGGAATGGTCATGGACCGCTCGGGTCACCGTTTTGCGGGACCGGCAATGTCTTATGGCGCCAAATACTTTGACGCTGACGGTAACTTTGTGGTCGATGACGGGTTCCGCGAATTCGCCGGGTTGATGATGGAGTGGCACGAGTCGGGCCTAATGCCTGCTGACATCTGGCCTGCCGTCTCGGGCAGCAAATACGCGAACGGCAACGAAATGTTCTTTAATCAGGATGTGGCGTTCTACATGTCCGGGTCATGGAACACAGCCAATGTGCAGCAAAATGTCGGCGATAAGTTCGATTTTGCAGTTGTGCCTGTGCCTTGCGGTCCAGCGGGTTGTGGCATCATGCCTGGTGGCCAAGGTCTGGTCGCATTCAAAAGCGGTGACGCCGAGAAAGAAGAAGCTGCAGCCAAGTTTGTTGACTGGATGGCTGCAGATGAACAGGCTCGCGAATGGGCCGCACGCACCTTTGCGATCCCCGCAAACAGCCGGTTGCAAGCTGAGGGTCTGGACTATGTCGGTGCCGGCGCGTCAGAGGCGATTGCCAATGGCCTGAACGCGTTCACCGCAATGGCCGCTGCGGCAGCGGAACAAACGCCACAAGCGTATCTTATGCAGGGCAACGCCAATAACAGTTTGTTCTTCAATTCCACGATCAAGTATCTGGGCAGCGCGTTGAACGGCGAACTGACGCTGGAAGAGGCGCTTGAGAAGATCGAGGCGGACGTGACGGCCAAATAATTCGGCCTGAGCATTTTCATCAGGGCTGAACCAACGGTGGAGCACCACCTTTGGTTCAGCTCATCGGCACACGAGCTATTCCTCCAACAGTAGAAGTTTCCACATGTCACTTGCCGGAATACTGATAACGACAATCGGACTCCTATGGATTGGGGGCGGTTCGATCTGGCTTCTGCTTCGCAGGCGCTATCGCCTTTATCAGGTGCCGAATTTCTTCATGGACCTGCTAGGCTTTCCTGTGGAACTGGCGCAAAGCATTTGGGGGCGTGGTGGCGTACCTTACGCTCTGTTGCTGCCAAACCTGTTGATCTTCGGATTGTTCACATTCGCTCCAATGATCTTGAATTTCTATGTCTCGATGACCGACGGCACTTCAATCTCGCTGTTTGACCGGCCATTTGTTGGATTGGCCAAATACGCAGAAATCTTCGATTGTGTCAGTATTCTTGAACCCAAAAGCTGTTCCAACGCGGGCTATAATTTCTGGACTGGCATGTTCAACACATTGTGGTTCGTGGTGTTTCAGGTGCCGATCCTGTGCGCTGTGGCGCTGCTGACGGCGCTGGTGGTGAACAAAAACCTCAAGGGACGTGGGTTATGGCGTGCGATGTTTTTTTACCCCGTCATGTTGTCACCAGTTGTCATCGCCAACATCTGGAACTGGGTGCTGCACCGCAAGGGTGTGCTCAACGAGGCGATTGGCGGCTCAAGCGACACACTGACCGGATTGGCTGGGATGGCCGGGTTTGATATGGTCATGACCGTTCTGTTGGCGGTGGTGTTGATGGCTGTCAGCGAGCGCGCGCTACGGTCTGGCGATGGACCATCGTTGGCCTGGACTGCCGTGTTTGGCGTGCTGTTTGCCCTGCTATTCACCTGGGCCAATCCGCTTAGTTTGCTTGATTCGTCGAGCAGTTTCTGGCTGGGGGTCATACTGGCCGCGGCGCTTTGCTGGTTGGTATCGGTTCAACACAAACGCGCCCGCATTGTGTTCTTCGGATTTTGTGTGATTGCCGCGCTTTTGCTGCTGTCGATCCAATTCGACGCCGTATTCGACTTTGGCCGCTACCGCCCGATAAATTGGCTGGTGAAACCGCGTACAAACTGGCCATTCTTTTGGCTGGTCTTCGTTTTCACCTGGAGCCATATGGGGTTCTATATGCTGATCTTGCTGGCTGGATTGCAGGCCATCCCCGCTGATCTGTATGAGGCCGCCAAGATGGATGCCACCAGCGCGCCGCGTGCTTTCTGGCGCATAACGTTGCCGCTGGTGATGCCCACGTTGACCGTGGTTGTCGTTCTTTCCCTGATCCGCAGCTTCCAGATTTTCGACGAAGTCTACCTTCTTACCGGCGGTGGGCCGGGACGCGAGACCTACATGATCGTGCAGAACTTCTACGAAGTCGCGTTTACAAACACTATTCCCGATTATGGACAGGCTGCCGCTGGGTCCGTTCTGATGGCGGTCGTGATCGCAGTGTTCACTTTCTTCCAACTTTGGGTGACTCGTCGCCAATCGGAGCTTTGAACCATGAGCAGGATCACAACCTTCCTCACCCGGACCCGCGGCAATCCTGATTCTGCAGATCGCTTTGGTATTACGGATTTTCTGGCCTACGGTTACTTGTTGCTTGGCGTGATGATCATTCTTGTGCCGGTGTTTTGGACCGTTCTCAGTTCGATAAAACCAGAACGTGCGATAGACAGTTTTGACACCCGCCTTTTGCCAATCTCGCAGGTTCAGCAGGATATCGCAGGCGTCGGAGATAAACCAATTTGGGAATTCACCGCCGAGGATGGCACGGTCACCGAGGTCTTCAAGGCCGGGCCGACCCGTAGAATCACCGACGTGGCCCCGGTTGCTGACCCTGAGGCCGTTATGCAGGTGGAACGCAAACGCCTACAACCCTCTGAAGAGCTTCGGCTTGCGACGGAAAACTATCTTGATCCGTTGTTGAAACGGAACGGGCAAGAGAATTTCCACTTTGCCACCTATCTGTTCAACTCTGTCTTCGTGACCGTCGCTGCGACGCTAATCACCTTGCTGATCAATGCAATGGCCGCCTTCGCGCTGTCAAAATATCGGTTCCGAGGGCGGCTGACCTTCACGCTGCTGATCGTGGCGACCTTGCTGATCCCCTCGTCGATCATTCTGGTTTCGCTGTTTTTCGTGGTCTGGACTTTCGGCATCTTTGGCTCGCTTTGGGGGGTTATCATCCCGGCCGCTGCCACGCCCACAGGCGTGTTCCTATTACGGCAATACATGCTGACGATCCCTGATGAATTGTTAGAGGCAGCGCGGATGGATTCCGCCAGCGAATGGCGCATCTTCTGGCGCATCATTATCCCGCTGTCGCTGCCCGCTCTATCCGTTCTGGCGATCCTAAGCGTTATCTGGCGCTGGAATGATTTCCTCTGGCCTCTGATCGTGCTGATTTCAGATCCAGCCAAACACACCATTCAACTTGGTCTGACCCAATACGCCGGAGAGTTCGATCAGGACTTCCATTATATTCTCGCCATGACGGTGGTGTCGCTGATCCCGATCACTTTGGTGTTCGTCTGGCTGCAACGCTTCATCACAACTGGCATCGCCACGACAGGATTGAAATGACCGACGCTTCTGCAAATGCGCCTCATGCCCTCGAACTTAGAGACATCCGCAAATCCTTTGGCGCAGTCGATGTGATCCACGGCATTGACCTTGAAATCGAGGAAGGCGAATTTGTGGTTTTCGTCGGCCCATCGGGCTGCGGTAAATCTACACTGTTGCGTCTGATTGCTGGGCTGGATGATCCGACCTCTGGCGACATCCAGTTGCAGGGAAAGCGGGTCAATAATGTGCCGGCTTCGGAACGCGGATTGTCGATGGTTTTCCAAAGCTATGCGCTTTACCCACACATGTCGGTGCGGTCGAATCTGTCTTTTGGGCTGGAAAACATCCGAATGCCACAGGAAGAGATCACGCGCCGTGTAGATGATGCCGCCAAGTTGTTGCAGATTGATCCGCTGCTTAATCGTCGGCCCGGCCAGCTTTCAGGGGGGCAGCGCCAGCGTGTTGCTATCGGGCGCGCCATCGTGCGTGAACCGGTCATTTTTCTGTTCGATGAGCCGTTGTCCAACCTTGATGCCGAGCTGCGCCTGCAAATGCGCGTCGAGATTTCGGACCTGCATGCCAAGCTTGGCAACACGATGATCTATGTCACGCATGATCAGATCGAGGCGATGACAATGGCCGATCGCATCGTGGTCCTGCGAGGAGGAAATATCGAACAGGTCGGAAAGCCGCTGGACCTATACAATCATCCGGCAAATAAATTCGTCGCCGGGTTCATTGGCGCGCCGCAGATGAACTTCATGAGCGGCACGCTGGAGGGAAATATAATAACTCTCGACAACGGGTTAAGCCGAGAGATTCCGCTGCGGGAACCGACCAGCGGGCCCGTAACACTGGGCATTCGACCAGAGGTTATTGATGTGTCGCTGGACGGGCATGGTGATGACCAGATCGAAGTGCAGAACTTCGAACAGCTTGGATCTGTCACCTATATCTACGGCAGATTTGCCAATGGCGACCCCTTGACCGTGCAGCTTGCCCAACAGATCCCTCTGACACGCGGCCAATTTCTTGGCGTGACGTTGCACACCAAGGATTTCCACGTCTTCGGCGGCAAGGACGAGTTGTCTTTGCCAATGGTCAGCTGATGCGCGCGGCATTGATCGGGCTTGGCATGGTGTCGCGCACCTATGGCGACGCGCTGCGCAACACCAACAAAGTGTCGTTGGCAACCGTTTATGCGAAGTCTGTGGAAAGCCGCGCGGCGTTCCTGCACGACTGGCCAGATCTGGGGGCAACAGCCGCTGAAAGCATCGGCCAGATCGCTGCCTCGGACGTGGATTTCGTGATTCTCACCACGCCGCCAAATGCACGCGCCGAGATTGTCGCGATGCTGGCCAAGGCAGGCAAACCGATCCTAATGGAAAAGCCTATAGAACGGACGCTAGAAAACGCCACTACCTTGGTTCAGACTTGCGAGGCCGCCAACGTACCGCTTGGCATCGTGTTACAACACCGCGCCCGTCCGGTAGTGGCCGACCTTCGCCGGATTATGCCGACGCTTGGCACGCTGCAAGTAGTCGAGGTCAATATTCCCTGGTGGCGCGACCAAGCTTATTACGACCAACCGGGGCGCGGCAGCTACGGGCGCGACGGCGGCGGCGCATTGATTAGCCAGGCGATCCACACGCTTGATCTGATGCTGTCACTGACTGGCCCCGTGGCCGAGGTGACAGCGATGGCAGCAACCACTGGTTTTCACCAGATGGAGGCTGAAGATTTCGTTACCGCTGGATTGCATTTTGGCAACGGAGCAGTTGGCCAATTGTTTGCAACAACCGCCAGTTTTCCTGGCCGCGGCGAGACGATTTCACTGCATTTCCAGAACGGTTCTGCGCATCTCGATGCTGGTTTTTTGCGGATCGACCGTGCTGACGGCACCAGCCAAACCATCGGTCAAGCCGCCACATCAGGCGCTGGGGCCGACCCCATGGCTTTTACCAGCGACTGGCACCGATTTGTCATCGAAGATTTTGTCGACGCGCTGAACGTCAATCGCCCGCCGCTTGTCACCGGGCGCGACGCATTGGGCGTACATCGGCTGATTGCCGCCCTTGAACACTCAGCGCGCACGGGTTACCGCGCTCAACTAAAGGATACTTGATATGACCTTGAAACTTGGCGTGCTTGGTATCGACCATGGCCATATCTTTGGGATGCTGTCCAATATGAAGGCGCAAGGCTGTACCTGCGATGCCTACTGGACGGAGGGCGCGGCGGTGACCGAAGAGAAATTTAATCAAGTCTTTCCTGATGTGGCCAAAACGGATGACCGTCGCCGAATTCTTGACGACCCTGACATCGCCATGGTGTTGATTTCAGCCGTGCCCGCAGACCGCGCCCAGCTTGCCATTGAAGCGATGGAGGCGGGCAAAGACGTGATGGTCGACAAACCCGGCTGTACTACGCTTGATCAACTGGCCGCCATTCAAGAAGTACAAAAACGCACTGAGCGCATCTGGACTGTGAACTTTTCTGAACGTTTTGAAGTGCCAGCAGTCACAAAGGCCGAAGAGTTGGTGTTCAGTGGTGCTATTGGAACGGTGGTGCAAACCGTCGGTCTCGGGCCGCACAAGAAAAATCTGAAAACCCGGCCAGATTGGTTTTTCAAACGTGGCCGATTTGGTGGTATCCTGACCGATATCGGCAGCCATCAGATCGACCAATTCCTGCATTTCACCGGTTCGCAAACCGCTAAAATCTCTCATTCTTTGGTTGAAAATACCACGATGCCCGATCATCCAGAATTTCAGGACTTTGGCGAGATCGTTCTAAGGTCAGGCACAGGGCACGGCTATATACGTGTCGATTGGTTCACACCCAATGGTCTGCCGACATGGGGAGACGGCCGCTTGTTTATTCAAGGAACTGAAGGGCAGATCGAGCTGCGCAAATACACTGATATCGGCAGGCCCCATGTGACCAATTCGCTGTTTCTGGTGAGCGGCGATAAGAATGAGTTGATTCCTAGTGCCGACGCGGGCTTGCCCTATTTCCCGCGCCTTGTCGCGGATGTGCAAGATCGCACAGAAACGGCTGTCGGGCAGGCACATACTTTAACCACGATGAAGCTCGCGATTACAGCGCAACGTATGGCGGAAAGCGCATGACCTTTTCTGTCTGTATTGCCGGCGCAGGTATTGGTGCCAAGCATCTGGCGGGGTTCGCCGAATTGCCCGACCAGTTCAGCGTTCATTCCGTCTGTGATCTGAATGCAGACCGCGGCAAAGCGCTTGCCGCTGATTATCCGGGGGTCGGATTCACCACCGATCTGGCCGCTGTCCTCGCCAACCCGGACATTGATATTGTTGATATCTGCCTGCCGCCGCATCTGCATTTCAGCAGCTGCATGGCCGCGCTGGAGGCTGGCAAAAAAGTAATCTGTGAAAAACCGCTTGTCGCCTCTTTGCAGCAAGCCGATTTGTTGGCAGATAAAGTCAAGGAAACCAGAGGCTTTTTGTCCCCTGTGTTCCAATACCGCTTTGGTTCAGGAGCCGCCCAATTGCGCGCTTTGAGTGACGCGGGATTGGCCGGGCGCGCCTATGCGGGCACGCTTGAAACCCATTGGGATCGACCGTCAAGCTATTACGATATCTCTTGGCGGGGCACATGGGTCGGCGAACAGGGCGGCGCGATCCTAGGTCATGCGATCCACATTCATGATCTACTGTCGGCGCATCTGGGCCCCGTTGATCAAGTATTTGCCCACCTGGCTACGCGCGTGAACGATATCGAAGTTGAAGATTGTGCCAGCCTCAGTATTCGCATGAAAAGTGGTGCATTGATGACCTCTTCGGTGACACTTGGGTGTGCTGGAAACATAAGCCGGATGCGATTGATGTTTGAAGGCTTCACAGTTGAATCCGATCACGCGCCCTACACCATCGCAGAAAAAAGCTGGACATTCGTCGCCCGCGCGCCGACCCAACAAGCCGACATTGATCGCGTCCTTGCAGGCGTTGGACCTGTGCTGTCTGGGTACGCGGGTATGTTCGCAGCGATCGCACAATCACTAAACGGCGAAGACGCGCCCTTCGTAACCCTTGCAGACGGACGCCAGTCGCTGGAATTTGTCACTGCAGTCTATGGTTCAGCCCGTAGCGGCGCGCCGGTGTCTTTGCCACTGGGGTCTGACAACGATCTGTATGACTGCTGGCTTCCATGATGCCCGAGGGTTTCAGCGCAGCTTTTGCCGGAGAAATAGAGTTTTCACCACTGGCTGGTGACACCTTGGTGACGACGACTGTGGCACGGGATCGGCGACAGGCGGATTTGCGGCAGATCATGGCAGATGAGCTTTATGGAGAAATCCCTCCCCCGCCTGATCATATGAGTGTGTCGCGGCATGATATTCTGGGCGAACAGGCAAAGCGTTTGCGGATCGAAATGACCGTGGCGGATCGTCGTTTTGCCGTTGATGCCGCCCTTTGGTTGCCCAAGAGCATATCTGGCCCAGTGCCACTGATCTGTGGATTGGATTTTGTTGGCCCGGTTGGCATCATGACGTCCACGGACTTTCCAATTGACGCTAGCGCCCGGATATCACCACGCCCCAGATACGGCGCGCCAGACAAATTGCTAACGAAAACGTTGCGCGGCACCTCTGCCCATCGTTGGCCCGTCGGCATGATGCTGGATGCAGGTTATGCGGTGCTGGTCAGCTGTTACGGATCGTGGGTGCCAGACGACGCTGAGGACTGGAAGTCACATGGGCTTTATCCGTTGCTCGGGTGCACAGAAGCAGCCCCAACCGGGGCGATAAGTCTTTGGTCCTGGGCCCTCCAGCGCTTGGTGGATATGGCTGAAACCTGCGCCGAAATAGACAGCTCGGATACCGCAGTTGCAGGCCATTCGCGGCTGGGAAAAGCCGCGTTATGGGCCGCAGCGAATGATCCTCGGATCAAGGCGGTTTTCGCGAACCAATCAGGCTGCAGCGGGGCCGCACCTGTGGCGCATCCCGTCGGCGAAACCCTGGCGCTGATGGCGGAACGGTTCCCCCATTGGACGATCCCGAGCAGCCATTCAGCACCTGAAATGCCTTTTGACCAGCACCATCTGCTATCCCTGATCGCCCCTCGTGCGCTTTATCTCGCGGGCGCTCAGGCGGATCTATGGTCCGACCCGCTTGGAAGTTTCGCAGCCCTACAAAACGCCGCAAGTTTCTGGCAAACGGATCGGCCGCAAGATTGGTTTTGGCCCCCTGCACAAGAAACTTGGCAGTCATGCGAACAGGTGCGAAATGGGTCACTTGGATACCACCTAAGGCCGGGGGGACATGATCTATTGCCTTATGATTGGCGGCAGTTTTTGGAATTTCTTGCTACAATTAAATAGGTAAAGATGCACTCGGAGCCACGACATGACAAAAGTCACCTACTTGCCAAAGCCGCGATACGAAAATCCGATGGCGGACAGACTTGGGCTGCGGCAAGACGACATTAAACGCGAGGCCAAGCTTGCCCGGTTATTGGAAGATTTACAGGGTAAAATCCGCACCCTGATCCCGCATGACGTGGATTGGCGTTTTGCCGAAGCCGAAAATATCGGCGCGCTGCCATTGCCCAAACACTGGCGAGAGTGGCCCATCCTAACGCAGCGCAGCGTTTGGGGTACCACGCAGAAACACACGTGGCTTGTCGCCGAAATCACGATTCCGCCAGAGGCTGCGGGTGGCACCTTTGTACTAAACTTCACGTCGAACTGGCGCACTATGCAGGGGTCGACCGACCCGCAATGCCTTGCCTATCTCGATGGTAAGATCCTGCAGGCCATCGATGGAAATCACACTGAACTGGTGGTTGCGCGTGATGCGGTCGCCGGTCAGGTTCATCTGCTGCACGTCAATGCCTTCACCTTCGACGAACGCCCAATGGTCGGATTTCAGACTGACATGATCCTGCGGGATGACCGGATCGAAGCCCTGTTCCATGATCTCGCAACCGCCTTTGAAGTTGCGATCCGATTGCCGCAAACGGATGCCCGTCGACACGCGGTGCTGGAGCGTATTGAGCAATCGCTTTACGCGCTGGATCGGCGCGAAGGGCAGGATGACGCGCTAATGGCAACACTGCCCGAAGCCGAAAGGATCGCGGACGAAATTCACAGTCTGACCGCGGATGAACTGCAACCCATGATCAGCGCCTTTGGGCACACCCATCTGGATGTCGCCTGGCTTTGGCAGGTCAAACATGTGCGCGACAAGACCGCACGAAGCTTTGCCACAGCGCTGACCCTGATGGATGAGTTTCCGGAATTTGTCTTTATGTATAATCAGCCTGTGTTGTTCAGCTACCTAAAGCAGGACTATCCAGAGCTTTGGGAGCGTGTGAAAGAAAAAGTTCGCGCTGGGCAGTTCGAAATTGATGGGGCGATGTGGGTCGAGCCTGACGTGAACATTAGTTCCGGCGAGTCTCTCGTGCGCCAGATCATGCACGGACAACAGTTTCACATGAACGAATTCGGGGTCACTCCGAAATGCGTTTGGTTGCCGGACACCTTTGGCTATTCAGCAGCGTTGCCCCAGATCCTAGCGAGATCCGGGATCGAGTTTTTTGTGACGTCAAAGCTTTCGTGGAACGATACGGACAGACACCCCTATGACAGCTTTTTCTGGCGTGGAATTGATGGCACAAAAGTTAAATCTCAGTTGATCACCGCGCAGGCGACAGAGGCTGAGCACCAGAAAACCATCTACAATTCAAAGTTCACGGTCAGCGATATTCTTGGCACTTGGAAACGCTATGAACCCAAGGCCCTGCATGACGAGGTGATGATCTGCTATGGCCACGGCGATGGCGGCGGCGGTCCCACGCGCGATATGGTGCAGCGTGGCATCCGACTGGAACGCGGTATTCCTGGCGCTCCAAGGCTGCATATGGAAGGGCTGCGCCCCTATCTTGACCGGTTGGGTGCAAAGATGGACGCCCGCACCGACGATTTCCCTATCTGGAATGGCGAGCTTTACCTACAATACCATCGTGGCACACTGACGTCGGTGGCCAAGAACAAGGCAAACAACCGCAATGCAGAACGCGCGATGCGCGAGCTTGAGTTTGCGGCCGCGATGGCCGCGGCCATCAATGGGGTTGAGTACCCCCGCAAGGCCATTCGCGAACTTTGGGATATCGTGCTGTTGAATCAGTTCCATGACATCTTACCGGGAACATCAATTGGGGCTGTCTATGACGATTCTGATGCGGATTACGCCACTCTTTTCGCCGCTATGGATAGCACGCAAGGCCCGCTGCAATCCGTACTGAACACGATCTGCCCGCCGAGTAAGGGCCAATTGTGGTTAGTGAATTTCACGGGTCAAAACCGCGACGGCGAACTTGTCGAGTTTCGCACTGCTGTGGATATATCCGGTGCAGCAATCCGCACAGTCTCGGGCGAAGCTGTTTTGCAATCAATCACTCGCGCCAATGGTGATACGCGCTTTGTCGCGCCCGTTGCAGATATCCCGGCGCTGGGATGGTCTGCGGCGCAAGTGGGTCCGGCAGTGGAGGCGGCGAAGTCTGGTCTGAATGTTTCAGACACCCATTTAGAGAACGATGTGATCGCGGTTCGTTTCGACGAAAACGGCGAGATTTCTTCTATCATCGACAAGTCGTCGGCACGCGAACTGATCCAACCGGGCAAACGCGCCAACCGGTTGATTGCCTATGAAGACAAACCCAAGAACTATGACGCTTGGGATATCGATCATTATTTTGAGGAAAAATCGTGGCCCTTGGCGGAAATGCTGACTAAAGTTGAGGTGGTCGAAACCGGGCCGCATCGGGCCGCCCTGCGTATTGAACACCGATATGCGCGGTCACGGATTGTGCAGGTGGTCTCTTTGCTAGATGGGCAAAAGCAGATCGAGTTTGACACTGAGGTTGATTGGCAAGAACGCCAGACCTTGCTGAAATCCGGGTTTCCGTTTGATATGAATGTGTCAGAAACTCGGGCAGAAATCCAATTTGGCCACGTGAAACGACCAAGCCACAAAAATACCAGCTGGGATCAGGCGCGATTTGAGACCAGCATGCAGCGCTGGGTTGATATGAGCGAGCCAGACTTCGGTGCCGCGCTGCTAACCGATTGCAAATACGGGTATGACGCCGTCGAACAAACCGTGCGCCTGACTTTGTTGAAGGGACCGAACGTTCCCGATCCTGACGCGGACCTTGGCCTGCACCACTTTCGCTATGCGCTTTTGCTGCATCAAGGCGAACAGGATGTGTCCCAAGTCGTGCGCGCGGCCGAAAGGTTCAATAATCCTATTATGGTACATGGAATAGTTGAAAAACCTGTGAAGGGTCTGCTGTCGCTGAAAGTTGGGTTATCTTTCGCATCGATCGACAACGCGGATCTGACGCTTGAAACCGTAAAAATCGCCGAAGCCGAGGACAAAGTTGTCATGCGGATCTTTGAGCACTCCAGCCGGCGAAGTACTTGTCGAATGCAGTTCGCGATGACTGTGTCGCAAGTGACAGAAACGGACCTGATGGAAAGTATTCCTGGCCAGAGTTACGACATCGTCAACAATGGGGTGAGCCTTTCTTTTCGCCCTTTTGAAATCAAGACATTAAAGGTGACATTCGACCGGTAAATTCGCCCCCTAAGTGGGTAGGATATGTCGTTCCAGGATTAGAGTTTCCGTTACATTAATGGTCAAACGTGGTGTTAAAATATCCTAAGAATGCCTCTCAATCTTCTCTTCGTTGTTCTTCGCTAAGCGTATTATCATACCAACCGCCTTAATAATTGACCTTTATCCAATCTCTTTTGGTGATTGAAGTTATTCGTTGTGGATCGTTGGCGAAGAAGTTCCACGCTTGGGCACATTTTTCGAGGATTTCCTCGTAGGTGTCGAAGACCGAG
>Ga0209199_1001624_pt1 | contig 26242 bp, 24 predicted proteins | sample COGITO_mtgs_1105_7_FD_184805 | JGI IMG/M metagenome (GOLD analysis project Ga0209199, IMG submission 184805) | Pelagic marine microbial communities from North Sea - COGITO_mtgs_110523 (SPAdes) (version 2) | ecosystem: Environmental > Aquatic > Marine > Epipelagic ...
AATGTCCTACTCTTCCGTGTCTTAAGACAAAGTACCATTGGCGCTGAAGGGCTTGACTTCCGAGTTCGGAATGGGATCGGGTATTACCCCTTCGCAATAATCACCGGCGATAGTGTTATACCTAATAAATAATAATTGTAAACAATGAATTATCGTAAGCTTAAGCTCTATTAATAAAGCTTTTTATGTAGTCTTTGAGATTTATTTTACCAAATTTTTTGTACACTTTATTTGAAAGATTAAGGTTAGTTAGCGCAGAGGCATATCTTTCACCTCTTCTTGGGGGAAGTAATTTAATTTTTGATTTAAACATTTTAGCAACTTCTAATATCGAGTAACTTTTTTTATTAGAAATACTGTAATGTCTACATTTATTCTCTTTCCAGGCATAATAACAGCACTCAATAGTATCATCAACATGGGTAAATCTTCTCGACTGCTTTCCAGGCTTAACGATTGTTAAGGGTTTATTATTTCTATATTGATCTTCGAAGATACCAATTACTGTTGCCATGCTACCTGTTTTTATTTGTTTTGGACCATAAACATTATAAAAATAAATTATTTCAAACTTTAAACCAAACCAAAGTTTTAAATTATTTAACATTTCTAAATTTTTTGCTTTTGTAAATGCATAAGGTGATAAATTTTTATCATTACCTTTATTTCCAATACTTGCTGATGTTGCAGAGTATATCAATTTAATTTTATTAGATAAGCAAAAATTAAATACTGCATTTGTGCCTATCGTATTGGAATTTATACATTCATTCATTTTAATAAAGCTTTGATATATTCTTGCAAATTCTCCAAAATGAAAAATTGAATTAATTTTTTTTTTATATTTGTTTAATATTTTAGAAATATTTTGAGTATGTGATTTGATATATTTTACTCTTCTATCTTTAAAATGATTTTTTTTCGATCCTGTAGAGTAATTATCAATACTAATAATATTTAATTTGGTTTTTTTTAATAAAAGCAAAATAAGGTTAGAACCAACAAACCCCGCTCCACCAGTAACAACTAAAATATTTTTCATCTAACTACTTATTTCTTTCTATATAAGATTGATAAGTTTTTAAGATTTGATCTTTTAGATTAAAATTTGCTTTCCATCCAAATTTTTTAGCTAAAGATATATCTAAAACTTTTTTTTTTGTGCCGTTTGGTTTTGAAATATCATATTTAATGTTAATTTTTCTGTTGGGAGCTATAATTTTTATTAATAATTCTGCATAGTCTTTAATTGAACAATCTTTGCCACTACCTACATTGATTAACGAAGTTTTGGTTTTTTTATTCATAAAATAAATACATGCTTTAGCTATCTCATCCACATATATTAATTCTCTTTTTGCTTTTCCATTTCCCCATAAAACTATATATTTTTTGTTTTTTTCTTTTGCTTCATGAATTTTTCTTATCAAGGATGGAATAAAATGAGAATTTAGAGGATGGTAGTTATCATTGGGCCCAAATGTATTAGTAGGCATCAAGCATTTATAGTTAGTTTTATATTGCTGATTATAACTCTGACACATCTTTATTCCAGCAATTTTAGCTATGGCATAAGCATCATTGGTTTTTTCTAACTTTCCACTTAATAAGTATTCTTCTTTGATAGGTTGTTTGCTTTCCTTTGGGTAAATGCAGCTTGAGCCTAAAAAAATTAAGTTTTTTGTTCCACACAAAAATGCTGAATGTATTAAATTTGTTTGTATCATCAAATTCTCATAAATAAACTGGCCTTTATATTTATTATTTGAGTATATTCCACCAACTTTTGCAGCAGCAATAATTATATAATTAGGTTTTTTTTTTTTTAAAAAGTTTAGAACGTCATTTTGATTAATTAGATCTAGCTGTTTTCTTGTTGCTGTTATGATCTTCTCATAACCTTTTTTCCTCAATTCTCTTATAATCGCACTTCCAATTAATCCATTATGCCCTGCAACATAAATCTTAGACTTATAGTTCATTTTCATCTAAGGTTTTTAACTCAGAACTCACCATATCCTCTACCAATTTTTGAAGGCTTGTTTTTGCTATCCATTTTAATTCTCTTCTAGCTTTTTTGGCATTTCCTAATAGTGTGTCTACTTCTAAAGGTCGATAGTATTCCTTATCACAAGCAACAATACATTTTCCATCTAATGTGTAACACTTGGAGTTTATTCCCTTTCCTTTCCAAATAAATTTAATTTTTAGTTCTTTTAAAACTAAATTTAAAAATTGTTTTACTGAATATTGTTTTCCTGTTGCAATAACATAATCAGTAGGAGTCTTTTTTTGAAGCATTCTCCACATTGCATCCACATAATCTTTGGCATGACCCCAGTCACGTTTAGCTTCTAGGTTTCCTAAATATAATTTATCTTGTAAGCCTTTTTTAATTTTACAAAGAGCAATTACAATTTTTCTAGTGACAAATGTTTCGCCACGTCTTGGGCTCTCATGATTAAATAATATTCCGTTGCAAGCAAAAATATTATAAGCTTCTCTATAGTTAATTGTTATCCAGTGTGCGTAGACCTTAGCAACACCATAAGGGCTTCTTGGGTAAAAAGGTGTTTTTTCTGTTTGTGGTATTTCTTGCACCTTTCCAAACATTTCAGAAGTACCTGCTTGGTAGAATTTTGTATGCTTCTCAAACCCATGAAACTTTATTGCCTCTAGAATTCTTAAAGCCCCTATTGCATCGGCATTTGCAGTATATTCGGGCACTTCAAAAGACACAGACACATGTGATTGGGCTGCTAGATTGTATATTTCTTTAGGTTTAATTTTTTTAATTAAAGAAGATACAGATATAGCATCAGTAACATCACCATAATGTAGAAAAAAATTTCTCTTGTTTTCAAACGGGTCCTGATAAATATGGTCTATTCGACCTGTATTAAATGACGAAGATCTTCTTTTAACACCATGAACTAGATAACCTTTTTTAATTAAAAATTCAGATAAATATGAACCATCCTGACCAGTAACTCCAAAGATAAGTGCAATTTTTTTTTTCATCATTTTATTTATATATTTTTTTTTCTATAGATATAGTCAAAAGATTTTCTTAGCGGCATTTTAATTTTAAAGACTTTATAAAATCCATTTATTGATAAAATGTTATGTATTTCTGAAAATTTATAGCTTTTTTTTATCATATTATCATAGTGATGCTCAAAATATATAAAATTTACTAGTTGAATATTTTTTTCAAGCCCCTTTAAAACTTCATATTCATAACCTTCTGTATCAATCTTTAATATATCAATATTAATTATATTTTTTTTTTCAATAAAATCTGAGAGTTTAATTTGAGAAACATGATTTTTTTTAATAATAAATTCTTTTTTAAAAAAAAATGACATTATTTTATTTTTTCTTCGAAAATAAGATGAGGTTTGATCAATTAAATTAAATGTTGAAGAGTTACTATCTGGCAATTCATTAAATATTTTCTTTTCATTTAAATCTCCTACTGCCTCATTGAATATCTCAATATTGGTATCTTTATATTTATCTTTTAATTTTTTTGTATTTCTCATAAGACTTTGGTAGGTAGCTGCACTTGCTTCAAAAGAGTATGTATTTTTAATTTTAAAGTTTTTAAGAAAGTTAGATATGGTTTCTCCTTTATGCGCCCCCACATCTATTAAAACGTTGTACTCAGTAGTTATATTTTTTTTAAAGAAATTTATTATTTTTCTTTGATAGAAAAAATCAATTATCTTAATAATTATATTAAATAAATTACTCATTTCGCATGTCTATAATAAATATACCTATTATTTAAAAATTTAACTTTAATTTTAGTGTTTTCACATATGCTTGACTTATCTTCCATAAGACATCTTTGAAGGTGAGTAATATTATTATAAATTTTTAAATTTTGTTGATAATCTGAATAAAAGGCATTATTCAGAATATTGTAATTATATATATGATGTTCTTTATTTATTCTTGAAATATTTCTACCAACAAAGATAATTATTGTTAAAAGTATTATCAAAAATATTTTTTTCTTCATTAATTTTGGGCTGATAGAATATTTGTTTAAAAATATTGAAAATGGAATAAAAAATAGCAATGCTATTAGATGATAACCACCATATCTTAAAGCAGGAAGTACATAAAACCATTGTAGTGTTAAAAAAATAAAAATTGAATATATTAGCCAAAACTGTGGTTTTTCCACTATTTGAGTTTTTTTTGAAAAAAAAATAAACCACATTACTAAACTTAAAAAAACTAAACCTAATAAAAAATCAGAGACTTTGTTAAAAAAATACATATTAACCCAATTAGAAACCCAGTTAAAATTATCAATATAAACTTCTGGATTTTCTACTCGAAAATTTGGATTAGCTCCTGCTTTGGCCCATTGTTGATACCAATTATTCATTGCTTCAACTTCATTTAAAGGTATTGACCAACTAAAACTTTCAAAACAAGTAAATTTTACTGGGTACAACAAGCATCCACTATTAAAAAAATTAACAGTAAGTAATGATAAAATCATACCTAAGCATACATAGCTTACAGATTTTTGAAAAAAAAACATTAATGATATATTTTTTCTCTTAAAGTACCAAACTACTGGTATAAACAAGAGGCAATATAAAATATAAAATGTTTTTAAAGAAATAATTAATGTAGTTAAAATAATAGGCCTTAAAAAATAATTTGGGTCAACATTTCTTTTTTGGTTTATTAGGTTTAATAATTCAATAGTTAAAATAAAAATTAGTATCATTGCTGATCTATCAGTGCCATGCTCACCCAATCGGTAGAAAAAAATATTTATAAAAATTAAAGAAAATAAAGACAAATAAAGTAAATATGCTGTTTTTGTCTGATCTAGATATGATAATATTCTTTTGTATAATATGATATTAGCAAATCCCATAAAAAAGACAGGCGAAAGATTGAATAAATAAAAGTTAGAAAATGGTAAATTAAACAAAGCAGTTAAGTAGAAAATAGAAGAATGAGTCCTAAATCCATGATTGAAATTACCTAGGCCAATCATATTTGAATTTTCTGTTAATAAATGTATGTACGGAAAATGATAATATGAAAAATCATCATGATTTTTTGCTGTTAAAATAAACAAAATTAAAATTGTAAAAACAATTAGCAATAAATCAATATTTTTTCTAATTAAATCTCTTTTTATACTAACTAAAAAATTGATCAGACCCACTGATAGTATTACTACATTTATTGATTCGGTGAGTGGTAGAAAAAAGTTAATTAAATAAGAAATTAACGTTAGAGAAAAAATACCATAAATTCCAATAAATCCAATATTATTGGTATTCTTTAAAAAAAAATTATTAAATAAAATTCCATAACCAATTATAGAGAATGTAATGAGCCAATAATAAGCTAATAAGATAAAAATTGTAGGCATAAAAATGAGTGTTAAGTTTTATTATTTAACAAGTAGACTAAGAATTTTGTTAAATAGAAATCATAACCCTTATTATATGGGATTTTATACTTGACATAAAGATCATTAATAAAATAATGAGCATAAAGTCTCTTTATCCACCATTTGTGTGATAAAAATTTAATTTGGGACATAACTCCATTATTTGTTTTTCTATAAAATGATAAATTTTCATTTATTATTTTATGATTATTTAGAATTTTTTGTGCAAAAAAATTTATCCTAAAGTCAATTTCAAGAACAGGATAATCTTGAAATAAATTAGATTTTAAACAATACTCAAAAAAAGCTCTTCTAAAACTAATACCACTCGTTGGTACAGTTGTGGGCCAAATTTTATCATTAATTTTTTTTTTGAGTTTTAGTACTTTGGTGCCACTTTTTGTTGATACAAAAGGTGCATCAAATATCACATCTACATTTGAGTTATTATTAAGAATATTCTTAATTTTAGAAACTTTATTAGCCAAAATATAATCATCACTATCCAATAATAAAATAATTTCTCCATTGGAAATATTAAAAGCTTCAACTAAGCTATCAATTTGATTTTTTGGTCCATATATACTATTTCTGTTTTTTGTTTTTATTGTCAGTTTACTGGAATATTTTTGAATTATATTTAAAGAATCATCTGTTGATAAATTATCAATTATTATGATTTCTAGATTTTCATAATTTTGTTTTAAACAAGACAAGATGCATTCTTCAAGAAACTTTTCTTTATTAAAATTTGTAATTAGTATGGAGATTCTTTCTTGACTCATTTTTTATGAAATATTTTTATTAAATTGTAGGAATTTTTCTATGTCATGCATATTTGTTAAATTTTAATTACTCTTTTTTTAAGAAAAAAAAATAAAAATAGATAAACTGATACATTTAACAATATTCCCATTATTAAAAATTGTGTAGATAGATAAAATTTAGAAAAAAATAAAAAAATTACCATGTTATAAAAATTTATCAAATGAGATACTAAACTATTAATATAGGAACTTTTTATTAAATTTTTTTGTAAAAAATAGCCATATATCAAGTGATGCAAGTGTTGTTTATCTGCTGAGTCTATTCTGCTTTTAGAAGTCATTCTTCTCAAAATAGAAAATAAGTTTTCAAATGCAGGATACCATAACAAAAAACAAATGAAATAGGGTGAGACCAATGTGTTTTTTAATGAAAAATCAATAACAAAAAATGATATAAAAAATCCAATTAAATAGGCTCCTGAATCTCCTAGATAAACTTTTCCAAAAAAATTAAAAATATATAATACAAATAGAGAAACAATTAATAAACTTATATTGGGATTAATATTTAAGTTAAAATTATTAGAAACATAAATTAAAATAATACAAGTCAAAATATAATAGCCCAACACAAGTGTATTGAGGCCGTCTAAAAAATTACTTCCATTAATTAATATTAAAATACAAAAAACAGTGAATAGAATTGATATAATCTTTATTTCTAAAAAATAATTCAATATATCAACTCTTAAATCAAAAATATTTGAACTTGACAAGATCACAAATAGAAAACTAATAATAAATTGTGAAAATATTCTTATTAAAGGGGAAGATATTTTATTACTATCTGAAAAAATTCCTATTACTAAAAAAAATAATCCAAATAAAGTTACTATGAAAAAATCTTTAAAAAATAAAACTGAACAAATAAGAATAATTATACCTCCACAAAGGGGTGGTAAATTTTTAGTATTTTCTTGTAAATTTTTATGTTTTGAAGAGGATATTTTATCAATAAGGATATTATTCTTATTGAATATATAAATTATTACCGTTGATATAAAAAATGTAATTGCATAAATATAAAGAACTTTATCAACTACAATCATAAAAATCGCTTTTTAAAAGAGTGAATAATAAGAGAAAATATTAGAACTACTGTTATCAAATAATTTAACTTAAGTTGTTTGTTATATACCTGAAAGGCATCTCTTAATTTTTGTCTCATTGAGCTTGATAATGAATTATCTGTTTTTCTCCAAGAAGATAAAGACTCATTAACACCTAACATAGTGATATTTTTTTTTGATAATTTTAGCCATAACAAATAATCTTCTTGAGTTTTAAGGTTAGAAAATTTTATTTTTTTTAACAAGCCAGAATCAGCCATAACAGTTGAAAGACCAATTTGACAAGAAAACAGGAGATCTTTAAAAGTTAATTTTTTTGGAACTACAATAGTTTTTAATTTTTTCGTATATTTATTAATAATATGATAATTGCTAAATGAAAAACTAATTCTATTTTTATTCATAAATAATACTTGTTTTTTTAATTTATCTTTATGCCAAATATCATCAGCATCTATAAAAGAAATAAATCTACCCTTAGAATGCTTTATTCCTTTATTTCTTGAAAGTCCTGCACCTAGATTTGACTGATTAACAATAATTTTAACATTTTTGATTTTTTTAAGCATATCTTTAATAAATGCTAAATCAGTTTTATCTACGTCATCATAAATTAAGATAATTTCATAGTTTTTATACGTTTGCTTTAATATTGAGTCTATGGTTTTTTTTAAAAATTTTTTTTTTTTATAATATGGGACAATAATTGATACTAGGCTTTTTTTCATATAAATTTTTTTATCAATTTATAATATTTGAAACAGTTTGTTTCAAAATTAAATCTTTTCATATTGCTTTTTCCATAACTAATCTTATTGTTGATTTTTGAGCAACCTTTATTGTTATTGTAATATACTATAGCTTGTTCTAATTGTTTTTGGTTTCCAACTTCAATGAGTTTGCCAGCTTTACCATTTAATAAAATTTCTTTTGGACCTGTTGGGCAATTAGTTGAAATAATAAATTTTTTTAAGTATTGAGCTTCTAATAGTACATTGGGTAGACCCTCGTATCTTGATGATAAAATAAATAAGTTGGCCATTTTTATATAAGGATAAGGGTTAGATTTAAATCCAGATAATTTAACTTTATTTTTCAGATTATTATTAATTATAAAATTATTTAATTTCAAATAGTTTGAGCCCTTTCCTAATATTAAACACTTAAAATTAATTTTATTTTTTAGATTATTAAGAGCTTTTAATATTAAAATTTGATCTTTTTGATCTGTCATCCTTCCAATATTGATAATATTTATAGTATTTTTTTTTTTAAAAAAATCAAAAAATATTTTCTTTTGAGATTTAATTTTTACAGTTTTCTCATTAAAGGGATTATAGATACAGGTTGATTTAATTTTAAATTCATTATCTAATTGTTTTTTAAATTCTAAACTATTGACAATAATTGACTTTGGATATCTAAAAAATATTTTAAATATATATCTTTTTATCAAGTTAGAAGACCACCCTTTAGGAGCGGTGTTTGAACGTGTTATAATTTTTATATTTAAAATAATAGAAAAAAAAATAGCATAAATATTTGCCTGAAAGGATAAAATTAAAAAATTATTATTAAGAAAGTAGAATTTTAATAAAAGATAAAAGCATACAATCGTTTTTAAAAACCTGCCTTTGGTTGACCAATAGCTATTGTATGTTGATATAAAATTTATTTTTTTATTAAAAAATTTTTTTTTATCTTGATTTGCTGTTATCAACGATACATCTATACCTTTTTCTATTAAGTACTCACTAATCAAGAAAAGATTTTTCTCGACACCACCATCTTCAATTGAGGGAATGAATATTAACAATTTTGACATTTTTAATTTATTTTTTAATATTCTATATATATCTTCTATTTAAAATTAATTATTTTAATTAAGCATCTATAATGATTAAATAATGAGTAATTTTTAGACATTTTTTTTGCTCTTAAATTAATAATTTTAATATTTTTTTGATTTGTTTGGTTGAATTCTTCAAATTTTTGTAAAAAACTATTCTCAGAATTACTTTCGAATAAAAAACCATTTTTTCCTCTATCTAAAATCTCTATTGGTCCATTTGGACAATTGCTTGATATAACTGAGGTATTTGAATAAAAAGCCTCAATTAATACAAAACCTGGATCTTCCCATAGTGAGGATAGAATAAATGCTTCTGCTCTATTTAAATATTTATAAATATTGTTTTGATATCCCTCTAGGAAAATATTATCACTCATTTGACTATCGGTAATTAAATTTTGTAATTTTTCTTTTTCTTCTCCATCACCTAAAATATGTAACTTAATGTTTCTATCTTTATCTATAATTTTTTTAAAACATTTAATTAAAAAAAGAAAATTTTTTTGCTTAGTTAATCTACCTATAGCTACATAATTTTTTTTAATATTGATATTTTTATCATTTTTTTTTTGTTTTTTTGTTTTAATTTGATTATATGAAATTATTGGGTCTCTTAATAAAAAATTATTTTTGTTTAAATTAAAGCTCTTCATCAATTCTAATGTAGCTTGTGTAGGACATGTAATGCAAAAAACTTTTTTTAAAGTTATCTTCCAAACTGTTTTTCTAATTAAATTTAATTTTGGTAATCCTGAAATTCTTAACATGATTAATGTATTAAAGTTATGAATATAATTTAATAAAAGTGGCAATGAAGTTATTAAATGTAAAATTAATATATCTGGTGGGTTTTTTTTTAATATTTTTTTTAATGGATTAAATGCTAATAAAAAAATTTTTATATAAAAAAACCTACTTAATAAAAATCCATTAATTTTTTTTACCTTAAAATTTCTAGATATGTTTAAATCAATTACATTTATTTCATTTTTTGCTATTTCTTCTTTATATGAGTCCCATTCACCTATCACATTTATTAGATAAGGTTCGTATTTATCTTTTGAAAATTTTTTAATGCTAATTGCAGAATTTAATACAGCTCTTGATGTTGCTACATCAGATATAAAAGGTGACCAATAATAAATTTTTTTTAACATTATAATTTTTAATCATTAATAATATATAACTTTTCTGATAGAATAACTCTGCTTTTGAAAACATATATCATATTATATGTCATAATTATCAATCTTATGTACTGTATATATCTTTAGATAAAAATTCATAAAACTCAATTCCTATAAATTTGATGTATTCAACTATTAATAATTTTTTTATCTAGATATAAGTGTTCGTATTGCATTTTCTATATACTAATAACTCTATGTAATTATTAATATTTAAATATTGAAATCCATATTAGGAATTATAAAATAATAAGTACACTTTGAAAAATGTCTAAATTAATTGATCAGAAATAATTCATTGAAAAAAATGAAATATAAAATGCTAAAAATCAAACTAAAATATTAATATTTCATAACTGAATATTAAATTCTAAGCTTAAATTATGATTAAATGATTACTTTCGAACAATGATCATAAAGTATTTTTTTTATATACGGTTGCTATACAAAGTTCCTCTAATAAAAAGTATCCAAAAAATTATTTATGAATTAAAAATGATAAATGAAAAATATTCCTAACTTTAAAAAAATTAATTTTGTTGATAAGCTTAGGGATAATATAGATAGAAAAGTAGAGGTCGGTTTAAGAATTAATGGATCTCTTAAAAAAAGCTTTGAAAAAAACCCATTAATTACAATTATAACAGTAGTTAAAAATAAATCTGAAGTAATTGAAGAGACAATTCAAAGTGTACTAAATCAAAATTATAAAAATATTGAATATATAATTATTGATGGAGAGTCTGATGATGGCACTATCGAAAAAATAATGAAATATGAAAAAAAAATTGATTATTTTGTTTCTGAAAAAGATTTAGGTTTATACGATGCAATGAATAAAGGATTATCACTTGCAAAAGGAGATTTAATTGGAATAGTTAATGGTGACGACATTCTTTTGCCTGACGCAACCAATATTTTAATTGATTATTATTATAAATATGACGATGCAGAATTTTTTTTTGGATCAGTAAAAAAACATTGGGGAATAATTCATGGTTTTTATCCACATAAAATAAAATATTCTTGGTTTTTTTACACAAGTCATTCAACTGGATTTTTTATCAAACGAAATACTGCGTACAAAAATGGAGCTTATTCTTTAAATTATAAATATTCATCAGATTTTGATTATTTTTATAGACTTATTGTGCACAATAAAGCAAAGGGCGTTGCAACTAAAAAAGAAGAAGTTTTTGGAATATTTAGACCTGGTGGCCTCTCCCACACACTTAATAAAGAAACTCACTTTTTTGAAAAAATAAAAATTAGAATTGATAATAAACAAAACAAAATATTTTTATTTTTATTTTCAATATTGAAATTTTTGATTAGTCAAATAGGGAGAGATAGAATTAAATTTAGAAAATTTATATCTTTTTTATATAAAAATTTTTTTTTATAATTATTTTTTTTTTAATACAAAAAAAATTGCAATTGGGTAGACATCTTTTAATTTATATTTAACAAAAAAACCAAGAAAAAAATCTAGTAAAAAACAGATAATAAATAAAAAATTATTGAGTAATGGTATTTTTTTTGAAAAATCTGAAATAATTGAGTAACATATAGTCATTGGACCAAATCCTAGATTATAAATCTTGATATTTTTAAATTCTTTTTTAAATAAATCTTCAAAAAAAGGTTTTGTAAATCTATAATAATCAGATGGAGCACCATGAAATCTGTATAAAAAAGGTGTTGAACCAATTAATGTACTATTTTTTTTTAAAATCTTATGAACTTGTTTCTTAGCATTTTTGAAATTTAATAGATGTTCTAGAATGTTAAAAAAAATTACAACATCAAAATAATTTTTATTTAATCGTATATTCTTATTTAAATCAACATTTACAACGTCTTTATGCTTAATATACTTGTCAGCAAATGTTACCTTTTTATAATTTTCAATACTATTAGAAAAATTGTTTTTAGAATTTGGCTCAGCACCAAATTCGATAATCTTACCTTTTAAATCATATTTTTGAAATTCTACATTTTGTAAAATTCTGCAAAGACTCTTTCCTTGAAATATACACAACATATAAAAGAAAAATATTTTTATTTTTTTTAAATTCATATTTTTTTTATTTTAAAAAATTTTTTTTAATTTCTAAAATAGTTTTTTTATTAATTTGATTTCTTTTAATCGTTATAACTTTTATTCTATTTTTTATAAGTATTTTTTTGATATCATTCATTATCTTGATAAATAAACCAAATATTTCTTTTTTATTTTCTACTTCATATACGAACCCTTTTTTTCTTAATGAGGCTCTTTCAAAGCATAAATCGTTATCTGTATCTAATAATATAACAAAATCAGGTTTTGGTATTAATTTTAGATATTCATTAATTATCTTTCTTAAATTTTTGTAATCATTTTTTTTTTTATAAATCATAAAAATTTTTTGAAGAAGTCCCTCATCATTTATAACAATTTTTTGCTTTGATTTTTTTTCCAAAAAATATGAACATAGATCTATTTTAAAATTTTCGTATGATCTTTTTTTACCTGGTTTATTTAATTTAGAATTTTCTAACATTTGTTTAAATACTTTATTAACTTTCAATAAATTTTTTTTTTTGATAATTGAGTCAATTTTGTTTGTTAAAAACTTATATTGTTTATTAAAAATATATTTTGAATAAAATTTTTTACTTAATTTATATTGATAAAAAATACTAAATAATATTTTATCAAAAAAACTCTTTTCAAAATAATTAAATAAATATTTATCATTTCTGATTATTTTCATTTCTTTTTTGTTAATTTCATTAATAATTTTTTTAAACAAATAAGTTTTTCCAGATCCCGGAAATCCAATAATTTCTATAAAGCTCATAATAAAATTAAATTATATATTCAGTATTTTTCCCTTAAACTCTTTAAGTCTAAAATTTGTAGCAACTTCCCTATCAATAATAAAAATTCTTTTTTTTATGTCCTCTGATAAATTATTCATTAATATTTTATCTACATTGCCTCTGTTTAGTGTCATTTCACCTTTGGAATAGAAATGTGTACCACCTTTAAAACTTAATCCTGAAACTATTAAGTTTGAATTTGGATATTTTTTTGCAGCAAGCAATAAAGCAAAAAAACCAGAAGAGACTCCAAAAAAACCATATTTGAAAATTCCATTAAAAATATGTGTTATTTTTTTTTTAAATGAACTTTGATAGCTGGCTTCTGCTGACATTAAATCTACTATTCCTTTATTAAAAAATTTTGATTGAAATAAAAACTGTTTATTTTTAGAAAATTTACAAATATCTAAATCATTCTTAAATAATTTTTTTATATTTTCTTGTGCATCCTCATGATCTCTAACTATGAGAATGTCTGGTTCAGAATTAATTACTCTTTTCTTAATTTCAGTTAGTTTTAAAAAAGACCTCGCTCCTATGACGCATGAATGCATTGTTGAGTGTTTATTGTTATATCTATTGTATAAATTAACCAATTCAGCACTTCCATTAGATGAAAATATTTCTGTAACATTTATAATTGGTATTTTATATGGTGATTTAGACCCAAAGACCAATACATTTTCAAAAGACATTTTTTAAAATCTTTTTTAAGTCTGAAAATTTTTTAATTTCATGTTTGCATTTAATTTTTTTCATTTCATAGCCATATCTTGCATAAATAAATTTAACCCCAGCTTTTTTAGCAAAATTTTTGTCCAGGATCATGTCACCAACATATATGCAATCTTTATTTTTTGCCTTTTCTAATTTTAGAATTTCATAAATTTGATCTGGATAGGGTTTTGATCTAATTCTTTTGTGTGGTGTGTATATAAATTTAAAACTCAAATTGAATTTATCTATTATTTTTTTTGTTCTTTTAAGGTCTTTCGATGTTATTAGACCTAGTACAAAACCATTTTTCTTTAAATGTTTTAAGGTTTGTGTGACACCCGGATATGTCTTAATTAGTGAAATATTCTTATTTGAAATATAATCATAATTCTTTTTAATTTTTAAATATTTCTTATTATCTAAATTAAATTTTTTTAGAATATTAAAAAAAGGAAGTCCTAATAACTTTTTATATTTCTCAAATCCATGGTTAATATTAAATCTTACACATGTATTTTCCCATGAAACTTGCATATTTTTTATAGAATTGATTAGCACACCATCAAGATCCATTAAGATTATCTTTTTATTATAAGTATTCATTTTTATACTTATCTTTTTTGAATGCTTTAATTGCCTTCAAGTAATCTTCTTTTATATCAACTGAAAAAGTTTTTGAATCTAATGAGAAAGTTCCTATTTCAATATTGTTTTCTAGAGCACGCATTAATTCTATACCTTCGGTTTTTTCAAGTTCTGTTTGTTTTAATAAACAAAATTTTTTGAGAGCACTTGGTTTAAATGATATTATAGATAAATGTTTTTTATAAAACTCTGTGTTTTTTTTAAATGGATAAGGTATTCTAGCCCTACTTAAATACAGAACCTTATTATTGTTATCTGATACGACCTTAACAATATTTTTAGATATTGCTGTTTTAAACTTTAGATTTGGAAGAATTATGTCATGATGAAAGTTTTTTTGATGGTATGTGATAACCTTATCTATATGAGTTGGATCTAACAAGGGTTCATCTCCCTGTATATCTATTATAAGTTTAGAATTAAATTTTTTAGCAACTTCATTAATTCTTTCTGTTCCATTTTTGTGTTTATTTGAGGTCATATAGCATTCACCTCCATAGTGTTTTACTACATTCATAATTTCTTTACTATCAGTACACACTATTAGTTTTGTAAGTTTTTTTGAAAGTTGAGCTCTCTTAAGAGTGTGAACAACTATTGGCAAACCCTCAATTTTTAATAATGCTTTTTTTTTAAGTCTGCTAGAATTAAGCCTAGATGGAATTAAGCCCAATATCATATTTTTTTATTTTCTGAATTCTTAGGTTTTAAGTTATTGTATATATAATATGTTTGCATAAATAAGCTTAAGTATATTATTTATCAACATAATAAATAACTTAAATAATGATGCTTATTATATTATATGAATAGAATTTTAAACACTGATTTAAATACAAATATAGACATTATAATACCAGTGAAAGAAAGATATTTACTGCTCCTTAATGCTCTTAAAAGTATTGAACATCAAACAATGCTGCCTAATAAGGTCTTTATTATAGATGATTATTCTAATGAAAAAATTGATAACTTTAAAGATTACCCTTTTGAATTAATATTAATTCGTAATGAAAAAAATAAAGGCCCTTCTTTTAATTGTAATTTAGGAGCTTTAAGATCAAAAGCAAAATATATTTCAATATTAGAAACTGATGATCTTTGGCTTCCTACAAAACTAGAGAAGCAATTTAAAATAGCAGAAAAAAATAATCTTGACTTTACTTATTGCAACTATTTTTTGGGTGAAAAAAAGAATACACAAAAATTTACTTCTTATAATAATGAAATACTTAATCTTTTGCTAAATCAATGGTCCTGCCCAAATCCTTCCACTTTTTTTTTAAATAGAGTTTCCTTTTTAAAACTAGGAGGTTTTGATGAACAAATGTTTGGATCTCACGACTATGACTTTTGGATAAGAATAGCTAATTCAAATTTAAAAATAGGTTTTTCAAATGATTATCTTGTAAGAATTGAAAAATATAATTCTAATCAAATGTCTAGAGAATATAAATCTAGAATAGATTCTATCAATTTTTTTATTACAAAACATAAAAAAATGATAATTAACCATAAAGGAAAAGTTTATTTCAAAAAATACTCAAAAGAATTAATGTCCAGAGCTTTAATACCAGTGCTCAAAAAAACAATTAAAGATAAAAAAATATTTAACACACTAAATCTACTAAAATACTTTGTATTTTCTAGGCTATTTTACAAAAGAATGTTTGGTTATTTGGTAAAAAAATATAAATACAATAAGTAATTAATCTTATAATTTTTTTTATAATTTGGGTATTTAAAAATAACTAGATAATTTTAATTGCTTTATATATAAATAATTTTACATTGATTTCCTCATGAAATTAAATAAAAAATTTATTATTTTTGGAAAACCTAATATTGGTAAAGCCGAAATTGAAGGTATTAAAAGTGTGGTTAATTCTAAATGGGTCGGTACTGGTCCAATTACTAACAAATTTGAAAAATTATTTAAAAAGTATAAAAACTCAAAAAATGCTGTTGCATTGAACTCTTGTACAGCAGCTCTTCATCTTTCACTAATCGCATGTGGTATAAAAAAAAATGATGAAGTCATAACTACCCCAATGACTTTTGCATCGACTATAAATTCAATTATACATGTGGGCGCAAGACCAATTCTTGCTGATATTGAAAGTGACACTTTTAATATAGATCCAAATGAAGTAGTAAAAAAAATTACCAAAAGAACTAAAGCTATAATTATAGTTCATTTTGCTGGTCTTCCATGTAAGATGACTGAAATAAAAAAGATTTCAAAAAAATATAAACTTAAGCTTATTGAAGATTGTGCACATGCCATCGAGGCAAAATACAATAATATACATACGGGTAATTTTGGAGATGTTGGCTGTTTTAGTTTTTACTCAACAAAAAATTTAACAACTGTTGAGGGTGGAATGATTACAACAAATAATTCTAAGATTTCAGATTTAGCACGAATAATGAGGATACATGGACTTTCTAAAGATGCTTGGAAACGAGACTTACAAGTTAAAGAAAAAAATGATCATTTTAAACATTACGACGTAAAAGAAATTGGCTACAAATATAATATGCCAGATTTAAATGCTTCGATAGGAATAGTGCAATTAAAAAAAATTGAAAAAAATCTAAAAGTGAGAAAAAAAATATATGAAATGTATAAAGAAAAATTAAAGAATCTACCTATCAAATTTCAAAAAATTTATTCTAAAAATATTAGCCATGCTTATCATTTATTTTTAATTGTACTAGATAAAGAAAAAACAAATTTGAATAGAGATGCGCTTGCAACTTTTCTTCTTAAAAATAAAATTGGTGTTGGTATCAATTATAGAAGCATAACAGATATGCACATATATAAAAAAAGATTTAAATGGAATAAGAATACTGCCAAACAATCAAAATATTTAGGTGATAATATACTAAGTTTGCCATTATATCCTGATCTAAAAATGAATGAAATAAATTATATTTGCTACAAAATAAAATCTTTTTTTAATTAATTTTTAGTTGTAAAAATAACTCTACTTCAAAAGTTCTTTAAGTCTTTTTATTACAAAATCTTGATTTGAAACTGATAATGCAGAATACATTGGTATAGAAATACAGTTTGCATAATAATATTCACTAGACTTAAAATTATTTATATTAAATTTAAATTTGCTATAATAGGAATGTCGATAGATAGGCTTATAGTGAATATTTATTCCAATCTTACTCTTAATTAATTTCTCAAATATTAAATCTCTATCATGTTTTTTATAGTCTGATCTAATCATTATTATAAATAAATGATAGGATGAAGTAATATTTTTCTTAATCTTTTGGAATGAAATTGGTAGGTTTTTTAACTTGTCTCTATATCTTTTTGCAAGAAAATTTTTATATTTAATCCATTTATTTAATTTTTTTAATTGTTCTATTCCTAATGCAGCCTGTACTTCATTCATTCTGTAATTGTACCCTAGTAGCACTTGGTCATAATCTTTTGTTCTTTTTTTTAATTTAAAATCTCTCTGAATACCGTGCTCTCTGAATAGTTTTAGTTTTTTATCTAATATTTTATTGTTAGTTGTTACCATTCCACCTTCACACGTTGTAATATTTTTTACTGGATGAAAACTAAAAACTGTTAAATCACTATATTTACAGTCACCAATTTTGCTGTTAATGTACTTTGATCCAATTGCGTGTGATGCATCTTCGATAATCTTAAAGGCATATTTTATACTTAATTTTTTGATTTTTTCCATTTCACAAGGTAATCCCCCCATATGAACCAACACAATAACTTTAGGTAATTTTTTATTTTTTTTTGCCTTAATTAATTTTTTTTCAAGTTTTAATGTATCGATATTAAAAGTTTCAACATCTATATCTAAAAAATCTACTTTTGCCCCACAATAAATTCCACAGTTAGCACTAGCAACAAAACTTATGGATGAAGTCCAAAGGATATCATTCCTAGAAAGGTCTAAGGCCATACAGGCTATATGTAAAGCACTTGTGGCACTGTTAGTTGATGTTGCAAATTTAGAATTTGTATAACTTTCTATTTTGGCTTCAAATTTCTTTACTATTGGACCTTGGGTTAAAAGACTTGATTTTAAAACTTTATTAACAGCCTTAATATCCAAACTATCTATTAATTGTGTTGAGTATGGAATCATTTAAATCTCTCTAAATAATTTTTTTTATATCTGATATTGATAGATATTGTAAATTTTCATGTGAATTATAATAAAAATTATTTTTTACTTTTTTTGATTTAAAATTTTTTGCGTAATATTTTCTTAACTTATCATCTAGTGGATTTAAAGTTATATAATATCTCCCAATATCGATAGTATTTATTGCATCATGACTACTAATTAAATCTTCATGAATTTTTTCCCCTGGTCTTATACCAATAATTTTTATTTTTTTTTGAGGGTCAATTGCTTTTGCAAGATCTTTTATTCTTAATGATGGTATTTTTGGCACCACTACTTCTCCACCCTTTGCATTTTTAATAGTCCAGATTACCATTTCAACACTTTGTTCTAGGGTGATATTAAATCTTGTCATTTCCATATCAGTTATTGGGAAAAAATTACCTTTGCTTTTAAGGCTTTTAAATAGTGGTATTACAGACCCTCTACTATTTGCTACATTCCCATATCTTACAACAGAAAAAGATGTACCTTTTGAGCCTTTGTGATTATTTGCAGCAACGAATATCTTATCTGAACAAAGTTTTGTTGCACCATATAAATTAATTGGTGATACAGCTTTATCTGTTGAAAGTGCAATTAATTTTTTCACATTATTTGTTAAAGCAGCTTGAACTAAATTTTGGGCTCCTATAATATTGGTTTTTACAAATTCAAAGGGGTTATATTCTGCTGTATCTACTTGCTTAAGTGCAGCTGCGTGTATGATATAATCCACTTCTTGTGTGGCATAAATTAGTCTATCAATATCTCTAATATCCCCCAAAAAAAAACGTACAAATGGATATTTTTTCTTAGGGTAAATTTTAGACATCTCATATTGTTTTAATTCATCTCGGCTATATATGATAAGTTTCTTAATGTTCTTATAATTTGATATTAAATTTTCAGTAAGCTCTCTACCAAATGAGCCAGTGCCACCAGTTATTAGGATTGTTTTATTTTTCATAATTAATTAAAAAAAAATTTAGGTTAAATAACATTATATTGTTTAATTTTCTACTTTAAACAATTTTCCATTTTCAATTTTATAAACATAATTACAAAACTTAAGTGTTTCCAATCTATGTGTTATAATAATTACAGTTCTTTTTTTAGTTTTTAAGACTTTTTCCATGATTTCTTGCTCATTTCTTAAATCAAGAGCATTAGTTGCCTCATCAAAAATTAATAAGGAAGGGTTTCTGTATAAGGCTCTAGCAATTCCTATTCTTTGTTTTTGACCACCTGATAATCTTGCACCTCTTTCTCCAATAATTGTATTTTCTTTTTTGGGTAAACTAAATACAAATTTTTCTAAATTACATAGTTTTAACAAATCATTTATACGCTTATTATCAATTTTTTTTTCTTCAAACTCTAATGAAATATTATGTTTTATAGTACTATCTGATAGAAAAATGTTTTGCGGAACATAGCCAATTAATTTATTCCAATTTGATCTGTTATTAATAATTGATGAATCATCAACTTTTATATCTCCCTCTAAGGGTCTAATTAGCCCTAAAACTAAGTCAATTAGTGTGCTTTTTCCAGATCCCGTAGGTCCAATTATTCCTACAACATCTCCATGATTTATATTTAAATTTATATTTTTTATTGTATGTTTATTTTTAACATCATAGCTAAACGAAACATTTTCTAATTTTAAGCTATCACTAAATTTAACATGTTCTTTACCTTCCTCAGTTTGACTGTCACAATCATCCTCTTCATTATCTGAAAAATATTTATAAAGAACATCAATTGATGGTTTGCTATACTGAAGCATATTTATTGTATGTATTATCTTCGTAATAACTGGCATTAACCTCAGAGAACAAACTGATAGTATTCCTAATATTAACATGATTTTATCAAAAGGATAATCTAGGTATAAAAAATAAAATAAAATTAAAGAAATAAATAAAACTAACGCAAATTCAATAAGAAGTTTTGGATATATATTTAGTAAACTAATATTTCTAGTAATTAAGACTATTGCTCTATTGAATACACTAAATCGATTAGTTAATAGAGGTACCTTACCTAAAATTTTAATTTCTTTTATTCCTCCAATAGTTTCTTGAAAATTCTTTAATCTTTCTTGGTCGTTAAACTGCCTTTGTAACGCCCATTTTCTTAAAATTTTTCTAAAATAATTTCCAAAAAAGGCACCTATTAATAAAAAAAAAGTGGCTATTAATATTGCAGTTTGAAAGTCTGTAAATAAAATTACTAAAAATACAGAAATTAGAGTTACAGATTCAAAAAATAAAGAGAGAATTCCAAAGATAAAGCCTTTTGCAAACTGACCTGACTCAGCAAGTACATCTCTTATAATTGTCGCAGAGTTTTTTCTTGTATGATATAAAAAAGACTTATTAATATATCTACTAAAAAAATTATTTGATAAATTTATAACAATATTCGCTGTTATGTTTGCTTTTATCCAATGAATATATCCGAGGAAAAAATTTTTAATAAAATAAATAGCTGAAAGAACTCCAAGTAAAAAAACTAGCTGTTCTTTCTTATCATTCAAATTTATTTGATTAAAAAATTCATTTACATAATTAATAAATTGACCACTGCCATTATCAGATAAAATATAAATAATTGGTACAAGTAACCCGATACTAAGAGTCTCTAAAATACCACCTATAACTGTCATGAACAGATAAATTAATATTTTAGTATCATATTTGTTGGTTAAGATTGTTCGTGCTCTATAAAATGTACCCCGAATACTTTCTGGTGTCATAGAGCCTTCATATACTTAGAAAAAATTTTATCATAAAAATTATATTTTTAAATTTTTTTATCTTTAATATTCATTAAATATTTTATTTATTATCTAGCAGTATATATGTATATATTCATTATAAAAATTGTTAATACTATATGTTCATGTCATTTACTTTTAGAATAATAAAAAAAGTTATTATTGATGAATGGTATTTTTAAATACAAATCATGTCATAATGAGTGATATTCAAATTTTAGATGGCTGCATTGATAAATTTAAAAATCAAAATTTTAACAATAATAATTATATTTTAATTGCTGATAAACAAAATGTTGATACAGCCATAAGACTTTCTCTTCTTTCAAAAATAATACAAAAAAAAAATAATGCTAACATGCTTGTTTTAACAGATAAGAAAAAGCATTTATCATTAAAAATTTATGAAATGTTCAATATAAAAAAAATTTATATTTCATTTCAGATTAAAGATTTCTTCTCTAATATTTTTTTTTCAATTTATTGCTCATTAATTTATTTTACTTTAATGATCAAATTTGCTGTGGACAAAAATTTAATCCGAAATTTTATAGATGATTTTAAATTTTATAATATTCATGTTGGAGATCTCATGTACGATACATATATTAGAAATGACCATTCCTTTTTAAACTTTAATATTTTTAATTTAAAGTTTTTGAAAATATTTTTTATAACTCTTTTTAGATTGAAAAAAATTAAATCATTATTTGATCTTCATAAAATTAAAGTTGTGGTATCAAGCAGCCTTTCATTTAATTTTGGAAGCACGTTAGCTATTAGATATGCAAGTAAGATAGGCTGCAAAACTTATGTTCATGCCGATACTCTTTTTAAAGAAATAAAGTCTTATGATATGTGTCAGGATAGTGTGTTTAAAGTTTACAAGGAAGAACTGTTAATTTTCAAAAAGAATGAAGATAAAATGAATGTAGATAATTTTATAAATAAAAGATTTTTTAAAAATAGCTATTCTGGTAATTTTGTACAAATAGATACATTTAAAAAAGCATATTTTAATTCAAAGAATATAAATAGGTTTGACTTTATTCAAAATTTGACAAAGAACACAAGTGCTCGAATAAATGACGAAAACTTATTAAACTTAATAGCTCTTAATTGTTTTTCTGACGCTCCAAGATCTTTTTCTAAAAGTGGTATTTTTTTATTTCAAGATTATTATGATTTTTTTGTTAAATCAATTGAGGCAATTTCGAAACTAGATAAAAAAAATATTTGGCTAATTAAACCACACCCAGCAAACTTAAAATATGGTGAAGGTGGAATTATTGAAGAGTTGTTAGAAAAATATAATTTAGAAAATGTTTTTATGTGTCCTAAAAATATAAATAATAAAAATTACTTTAATATTATAGATAACTTAATCACTTCAAGATCTACTATAGCGTTAGAGTATGCTTGTTTTGGCGGAAAACCAATAATATGTGGTTCTACGCCATACAATGGTTTAGGTTTTACGCATGAACCTCAAAGTATTAATGAATACTATAATATTTTAAAAAATTTAAATTTTAATAATAAACTTAATGATGAAGAGAAAAATAATGCTAGAGCAACGCTATATATTCTTGATCACGTAAAAGTGGAACACCTTGAAAAAAGCATTATTCTTCCATCAAGAAATGATTTTGAGAATATTGATAGAAGGTTATTTAATGATGAATACTTTAAAAAAATTAAAATTACTTTGAATGAAAGAAAAATTCATAGTTTTTTTGATGACCCATACTATAAAAGTTTAGAGCTACTAGTTAATAATTTAAGAGTAACCTCTTAGTTTTATTAATAAAATAAATTACAATCAAACTGTTTTATTTAATTGACAATATGAAAAATATAAAAATATTTAAAACAAATATTAATCTATAAATCAACTTTTTTTATCTTAAGTGCACTAATTACTTTTATGTTTAGTGGGGTTTCTTTTTTTAAATTAAATGGGGATATTTTTCCTAAAATTTTTTTAAAATAAATAGGTGATATTCCATCACCAGGCCTAATTCTTTTAATATTATAATTTGAAAATTTTTCACCTCTTTTTATATTTGCAATTACAAAAATTGATCTTCTAAATTTTTCAGATTTTTTTTCTGAAATATTTCTATAAAAAAAATTTTTTCCTCTTAATTTAAAAGCTAAATCAATATCATTTCTAAATTTTTTTATTTCAGTTCCCTTAAGAGAAAATTTAATGTCTAGACCTTTTTTTTGATTTTGTAATGCAATATGTTTTTCTATTACATCGGCACCAATAGCTACAGCTGAAATTGCAACTCTATTATCTTTAGAATGATCAGACAGTCCAACTTTGCATTTAAATTTATTTTTAAGAACATTAATATTTTCAAGATTAAAATCTGAAATTTTAGATGGGTAGTTACTCACACAATAAAGCAAGGTTATATCTTTCGCTCCATATTTTTTTGCAGTTTTATAAGCTAAACTAATTTCTTTCAATGAAGCCATTCCAGTTGAAATAATTAAAGGTTTCCTAGTTTTAGCAACTTTTTTAATCAATTCAATATCAGTCATTTCAAAAGAAGCAATTTTGTAAATTGGACAACCTAATTTTTCTAAAAAATCTACAGCAGTTTCATCAAATGGAGTGCTAAAAATTTTAATTCCAATTTTTTTTGCATACCTAAAAAGTTCCTGATGCCAGCTTAGAGGAGTTTTTGCTTTATTATACAAATCCCATAACTCATAGTTTTTCCATAGTCCTTTTTTGATTTTAAAATATTTTTTTTTTGATCTAATGGTCATTGTATCGGCAGTAAAAGTTTGTAATTTTACTGCATCCGCATCATTATCCTTTGCACACTTAATTAATTTCTTTGCAATGCTCAATTTTCCACAGTGATTTGATGATATTTCAGCAATTAAAAAAGGTTTTTTGAAGCTCATAAAAGAATAAGTATATATATATGAATAAAATGTATTTCAAAATAGAGAAAATAAAAAATAAACATATTAGAGATTTATGGATGTTAAGAAATAACAGACAAACAAGAAAAAATTCTATTGATGTAAGCCCAATTACACTTAGTAGTCATTTAAAATGGTTTAAAAATCTAGATAAAACAAACAATAAAATTTTTATTGCCTTAGATGTTAGAAATAAAAATGTAGTTGGATACGTCAGATTTAAGATAATGAAATCTAATGCTGATGTCTCAATTGCTTTATTTAAAAAATATCAAAAAAGAGGACTGTCAAAAGAAATACTTTTTGCGTGCGAGAATAAGGTTAAAACTAATTACTTTACAGCTAAAGTTCGTTACAATAATATTAGTTCTGTGGCTCTTTTCAACTCATTAAACTACAAAACTTTAAATAAAAATAATGGTTTTTTAATTATGAAAAAAAAAAAAAATAACCCCAGCAAATATCTAAAAATAATAAAACAAATTGAGAATGTAAGAAAAAAAAATAATTCTAATTGGATGGATATTTTAAGAATTGCTTTTAAAAACTCTCCTGAAGATGCGGCAAGAATAATGGGTGAAATATACGCTCAAGACAAAAAAATTGGTCTTTTATCTAAAAAATTATCAAAATAAAATATTTTTAATATTTTTCTTCAGCTAGATCATGTCTTCCGTTTCCGGTGTCTTTATAGGGTTATATTCCTAAATTTCTATTTATTGTAAGGTCTTTTGACATGCCCCAAATTCTAAATACTGCTGCAAATGAATATTTTTTTGAATAATTGTGAGTAGATGTATGAACTGATTTTCTATGAAATGTTAATAAATCTCCAACATTTAATTCTGCTTTGTAAGTTTCTAAATTTTTAACAAAGTTTTCAGGAACTTTGTACTGAACAAAATGGTTTTTTTTATTTTCTAAACCTTTATCAAATCCCTTATACTCATTAAATGGTAGATCTTCTAAAAGGTGTGATTTTTTTTACGTACATTGTTTCATTTTTATTACTTTTATTGTCAAATATTGGTAGCCAAATATTAAGGAAATTTCTTCTTTTTGGATAATAGTGACTTTCAGAGTGTCACTTATGACAAAGTTTTTTTGTTTTTGGCCTATTAACAAAAATACCTGGTCCATCCATTAATAATGGAACATTATCTACAATTTTTAGTAAATCTTTAAATATTTTAATTATTTTTTATGATTCTAATGGGTTTCTTAAATTATTACTGGAGCCAAAAAGTTTCTGCATTTAGTACAGCATTGATTTGTCAATTTTTAAAGATTTCATACATTGAAGATATTTTTTCACCAATTTTTTTTGGACCTATAAATCCTTTTCAGCTTACTAGAGTGCTCTCCAGCTTTTTTTAAGTGAAAACAAAATAAATCAAATAAAGTCTGGTAAAAAATATTTAAAGAATTTATGATATATTATTTTTTAAACAAACAATTTTATTTTGTTGAAAATCTTTTATACTTTTATTAACTTACAATACCTCAAGACAAAAAAAACCCCAACTGCTTAAAGATGGGGTTTATAAAATAAATATCAATTGTAAAAAATTTTTTTCAGTGCATAAATCAAGCCAATTGAGCTATTAGTACTGGTCAGCTACACGCATTACTGCGCTTCCACATCCAGCCTATCAACGTGGTGGTCTACCACGGCTCTATAGGAAGAACTAGTTTTGAGGTGAGTTTCCCGCTTAGATGCTTTCAGCAGTTATCTCTTCCATACTTAG
>Ga0209199_1001625_pt1 | contig 26221 bp, 19 predicted proteins | sample COGITO_mtgs_1105_7_FD_184805 | JGI IMG/M metagenome (GOLD analysis project Ga0209199, IMG submission 184805) | Pelagic marine microbial communities from North Sea - COGITO_mtgs_110523 (SPAdes) (version 2) | ecosystem: Environmental > Aquatic > Marine > Epipelagic ...
TGGAAAGGTAAAAAATATCCAAGATCTCAAATGCAAGAAGGTGCTGAAAACTTACCTTGGGAAAAAGAAGCTTATAAAAATGCATAAAACAAAAACTAAATAATAATAACATGGCATATAACCAAAACTTTGGAAAAGAAAAATCCAACCCGTTAGCAGATATAGCTGGCAAACTAAAAGAAGGTAGTGGACTAGGTAGTACTAGCGACAGTGCTGCAACGATGTATGGAGCGCCTGTGCATATGAAAAGTGGCGGAAGTCAAATTGGTCATTTATCTGGAATAAACTATGGGTCTCCTGTACACAGTGAAGGCCATGGCGCACCAGAAGGACACACTCACAGTAGTGAAGGTTCTGATGATTACACATATCAAAAAGCGGTTAAACCTTCTTCTAAAAATGTTTCTAAAAAAGCTACAAGAAAGCAAGCCAAAGATTTATATAATGCTGCTCAAGCAGGATACGGTAGTCAAGCTTACTCAGAAGGTGGTAGTGGAACAAGTGTAAAAATAGGGAAGCAACCTGGAAACAAAAGAAATATAATAAGCGTGCGTAAAAGCAAAGGTGGTACTACTGCTGGATATGGATCTGAGGGGCCTGTATATGACGAAGCTAATAAAAATGTTTCCAAAAGAGATATTAAAAAGCAATTAAGGAAAAGCGGTAGTGTTACAGTTAAAGGGGGGAAGGTGACATCTGGAACAACATTAACTAAAACCGCAAAAGGTTCTGTTAAGCGTGACACCCATAAAGCAAACCTTAAAAAGAAAAAAGAAGATTTTTCAACTAAAAAAGCCGCTGAAAAACAGAGTATGATTACGGCTAGAGCAAACAAAAAAGCAGAACAAGAAACAAAAAGAAACGAATATAAAGCAAAGCAGGCCTCAAGAAAAGCTTTGATATTAGCAAAAAGAAAAGCAGAGAAAGAAAAAAAATCTAAAAAATCATAACCATGCCACACAAAAAAGGACATAAAGATCCAGCTAAAAAAGCAAACAAAAATAAACCCCTTGGTAAAAAGAGTGTTAATGACTCTCCTGAAACAGAGGCTCGAAGAATAAAAGAATACAAAATAGCAAAAGCAGCTAGGGAGGCTGATAATAAAAAAGCTGAGGAAAAAGGAAAGGCATCAAAAGCGCATGCAAAGAGTAATGCATCTTCAACTGCTCCTGCTAAAAACTTAGGTACAGTATCTGACGGAACTCCTTTTTATAAAAGAGGCCCACTATATGCACATGAAGCAGGTCATACTGATCCTACTAAAGAAGCAAAAGCAAAAGCAGAAGCTAAAAAGAAAGCTGAAGCTAACGCTTCTAAAGGAAAAAAAGTTTACGGTAAAACTACCAGAACTAAAACAACTAGCGATACAGGTGTTACTACGCATACCGCATCAACCCCCTATACGACAAGTGGAAGCGGAAATGCTACTACTAAGAAATCTTATAAACAACTTAAGGCAGAAGGCGGAGACGTAGAAGCGGCTAAAAAGTTTAACGCTAGCGCTACATCATCTGGAGTTAAAACAAGGTCTTACAAAACTTTTGACGTAAAACCAGTAGGTATAAAGATTACTCCTATGGTGCCAACCGCATCAATAATTATTCCAAAGAAACCAACCAACACTAAAAAAACACCACCCCCACCATCTTTAACATCATTTAAAGGTAAAAGTGGAACATACAGTTTGAAAGGCATAGACACGAGTGGCCGGGGTGGAAGAAAAAGCGGTAGCGGAGGCGGAAGAGTCTGCGGTTGTAAATAAATGAAAAAGATAATTCAGTGGCTATCAGGTGGCGTTATCAAAGAAATTGGTAACGTCATTGACAAGCTTACTACTACCGACGAGGAAAGGTTAGAAGTAAAGAAACAAATACAGCAGATATTAGAAGACGCGGATACTAAAGCTCAAGAGCAAGTTAGCAAGCGTTGGGAAGCAGATATGAAGTCTGATAGCTTTTTAAGTAAAAACATCAGGCCTTTTATATTAATATATTTAACTGTAATTTTTACGTCTTTGGCTTTCTTTGATGGTAATATAGGTCAGTTTGAAATAGCTGAAGAATATATACCAATATTTCAAACATTATTAGTAACGGTGTATGGCGCTTACTTTGTTGGGAGAACTTGGGAAAAAGCGAAAAGTATAGGTAATAATAAAAATAATAACTAACAATTAAATTTAATAAAATGAGTAAAATCACAGAACAAGAATTAACAAACATTCAAGAGCAGCAAACAGAGCTTAATAAAGTATTAGGAACTATAGGTTACCTAGAGGCTCAAAAGCATTCGGAATTGCATAAAGTAGCTGCAATTAATGAAAATATTAATGAACAGAAAAAATTGCTTGAAGAAGCATATGGACCTGTAAACATTAATTTAGAAGATGGTAGTTACACAGCAGTAGAAACTGATGGCAAGTAATATAAGAAAAATAAGTATAGGATCTGATTATAAAAATGACGCCATGCATTATGCTGTAGGACAGCAAGTGTATGGTGGTCATACTATTTCTAATATTATATTTGAAGATCAAGATAATTCTTACAATATCTATATAAAAAAAGAAGACGAGGTATTACCTTGGAAGAAATTTAATGCTCACATGTCCATATCGGTCGAGTATGATTTAGAATATTAATGAGAAGCTTAGAATGTTTTATAGTTAAGCCGTTAGGCGAAAGATACAATAATGATATTAATGTTGGTGAAAAAAAGTTAATAACCAACGCTAATATAGAAAGCTTTCGTCACATAAATAAAAAAGCGGTAATTGTAGAAACCCCTAAGAACTTTAAGACTCCAATAAAAAAAGGGGATATAGTTCTTATACATCATAATATATTTAGAAGATATTATGGTATGAGTGGGAAAGAGAAAAATGGTAGTACCTATTTCAAAGACGATATGTACTTTGCGTACCCGGAACAAATATATGTGTACCAAAAAAATGATAAATGGTACACAAATATAAATTATTGTTTCGTAGCACCTATTGAAGAAACAGACCATTTAAAGCCTGAAAAAGAACAAAAGCATATTGGTATATTAAAATATGGAAACAGCGAGCTAGAGGCGCTTAATATAAGCCCAGGAGATCTTGTTGGATTTAAACCGCTACGTGAGTTTGAATTTGTGTTTAATAAGCAAAGGCTTTATTGTATGAAATCAAATGATATTGTAATTAAATATGAACGTAGAGGAAACGAAAAGGAGTATAATCCAAGCTGGGCAGAAAGCAGTTGAGGAATTAATTAAGGTAGCAAAAGAAGCTATTGTTGATTCTGATGATGATATATCCGCTGATAGACTTAAAAATGCAGCAGCTACTAAAAAGCTAGCTATATTTGATGCGTTTGAAATACTTAACCGTATTGAAGAAGAAGAGGGTTACTTAGAGACGAAAGATACTAATAGCAAACAAGCCAAATTTAAAGGCTTTGCTGAAGGAAGATCGAAATGAGTTACGAACAGCAATTAGTAAAACAACTACCCGATCATATAAAAGAAAGTGTTATTAAAAAAAATAACAAATCTAAAAAATGGGAATATGGGTATAACGAAGATTATGATGTTGTTGTAATAAGCAAGACCGGTCAAATTGAAGATATTATTGAGATTCAAAATCTTAAAATTGCTTTACCTAAGAGAGAAGAGCAAGTTAAGTCTGAATCTAAAAAATGGGAAAAAGAAGCCTACCCCAAAGAACTAAGTAAAATAAAAAATGTATCTGACTGGGAGGCAAAGCCAGAACACTTTAGAAACAAATGGTATGACTATATTGATAAAGAATTCAAAAGGCGCGATGAAGGCTTATGGTTTTATAACAAGAATAAGTATATTTATATTACTGGTTCTCACTTTATGTACTTGCAGTGGTCCAAAATTGATGTTGGGGCAGCAGACTTTAGGGAATCAAATAGATTATTCTTTATATTCTGGGAAGCTTGCAAGGCCGACTCACGATGCTATGGAATGTCATATCTTAAAAACCGTAGGAGTGGATTTTCGTTCATGTCCTCAGCTGAAACTGTTAACCTCGCAACAATATCCTCGGATTCACGGTTTGGAATATTGTCAAAGTCTGGCTCTGACGCTAAGAAGATGTTCACAGACAAGGTCGTACCGATATCCGTCAACTACCCGTTCTTCTTTAAGCCCATCCAAGACGGTATGGACAGGCCCAAAACCGAACTTGCCTATCGTGTCCCCGCATCCAAGCTTACCCGTAAGAAACTTGAAGCCAACGAAGCGCAAAAAGATCTTGAGGGATTAGATACAACTATTGATTGGAAAAACACAGGTGATAACTCCTATGATGGAGAAAAATTAAAACTATTAGTCCACGATGAAAGTGGAAAGTGGGAAAGACCAGATAACATATTAAACAATTGGCGAGTAACTAAAACAACACTAAGACTAGGTAGTAGAATTGTTGGTAAATGTATGATGGGATCAACATCAAACTCGCTAGATAAAGGTGGTGAAAATTTTAGAAAACTTTACAATGACTCAGATGTTACGAAAAGAAACGCCAATGGACAGACTCGTTCAGGACTCTATTCTTTGTTCATACCTATGGAATGGAACTACGAAGGATACATTGACTCTTATGGCTTACCTGTATTCGATAAGCCGACCGGTACAGTATTAGGCCCTCAGGGGGAGAAAATTAAAACAGGTGTTATAGAGTATTGGAACAACGAAGTTGAAGGGCTTAGAGACGACCAAGATGGTTTAAATGAATTTTACAGACAATTTCCACGTACAACTAAACACGCATTTAGAGATGAAGCAAAGCAGTCGCTTTTTAATCTAACAAAAATATACGAGCAAATTGATTACAACGAAGATTTAAGAAATACAAGCACAGTAACCCAAGGTAATTTTTATTGGGAAGGTGGCATTAAAGATTCTAAAGTTATATTTGCTCCAACTAAAGAAGGAAGATTTTTTATATCTTGGATACCTGATTTAGTATTACAAAATAACGTGCTATTTAAAAATGGATTAAGATGGCCAGGCAACGAACACATTGGTGCTTTTGGTTGTGATAGTTATGATATATCAGGGACAGTTGATGGTAAGGGTTCTAAAGGGGCCTTGCACGGGTTAACTAAGTTTAGCATGGAGAACGCTCCTATTAATACATTTTTCTTAGAGTACATATCTAGGCCTCAAACGGCTGATATATTTTTTGAAGATGTGCTTATGGCTTGTGTGTTCTACGGAATGCCAATACTTGCTGAAAATAATAAACCTAGATTATTGTACCATTTTAAAAGAAGAGGCTACAGGGGATACAGCATGAATAGACCAGACAAACTTAAACTGTCTGTTACTGAAAGAGAAATTGGCGGTATGCCAAATTCAAGTGAAGATATAAAGCAAGCGCACGCGGCCGCTATTGAAGCTTACATAGAAGATCATGTGGGTTTAACAGAAAATGGATATGGTACAACTTATTTCCAAAGAACTCTAGAGGACTGGGCGAAGTTTAATATAAATAACAGAACTAAGCATGATGCTTCCATAAGCTCAGGATTAGCCATAATGGCTTGTAACAAAAATAAATATAGACCATCTCCCAAAAGAGAATTAAGGTCAACTCCATTAGGGATAAAAAAATATAACAATAAAGGGGCAAGCTCAAAAATAATGTAAATGATATCAACCAATTATAACAGTTCATTTCCAGACCAGGTGGTACCTGACGAGGAAAAGCAAACATTAGAATACGGTGTCAAGGTAGGCCAGGCTATTGAATTCGAATGGTTTCGTAATAATAGAAGCGGAGGAGATAGATTTTTATCTAACTACCAAAACTACCATAGACTCAAGCTTTATGCTAGAGGAGAACAATCTATACAAAAATATAAAGATGAGTTAGCTATTAATGGTGATTTGTCTTACTTAAACTTAGATTGGAAACCGGTGCCTGTAATATCTAAATTTGTAGATATTGTTGTTAACGGTATGTCGCAAAGATCTTATGAGATTAAAGCTTTTGCGCAAGACCCTGAATCTTTAAAGAAAAGAACTAATTACGCAGAAAGAATAATGCGTGATATGGTTGCAAAAGAATTTTTAGACAATGTACAAAGCACATTAGGTGTTAATATGTATTCTACTGATCCTGAAAAATTACCTAAAGACGTAAATGAGCTATCTCTTAAGATGCAATTAGATTTTAAGGAATCCGTTGAAATAGCAGAGGAGCAAGCTATAAATACAATACTAGATAAAAGCAAATACGACGAAGCTAGGAAAAGAGTTATATACGATTTAGTTGTTTTAGGTATTGGTTGTACAAAAACAAGTTTTAATTTAACAGAAGGTATAAAAACAGAATATGTGGATCCGGCTAGTTTAGTTTATTCATATACTGAAGATCCTAATTTTGAAGATCTATATTACGTAGGTGAAGTTAAAACAGTTTCTTTGCCTGAGTTGAAAAAACAATTCCCAAGCCTAACACCAGAAGATTTAAAGCAGATAAATAAGGTTGGCAGTTCTGGTAATTATTTAAGGGGCTACAATGGTGGCCAAGGAGATGATGACCAGGTTAACGTATTATTTTTTGAATATAAAACGTACAGTGATCAGATATTTAAAATAAAGCAAACAGATCAAGGTCTTGAAAAAGCTTTAGAAAAGCCAGACACGTTTAATCCTCCCAAGAATGATAACTTTGAAAGAGTAGGTAGGAGTATAGAGGTTTTATACAGCGGAGCTAAAATACTTGGGCAGAATATGATGCTAAAGTGGGAGATGTCAGAAAACATGACTAGACCAACCGCTGATACTACTAAAGTTAAAATGAACTATTCTATTTGTGCACCTAGGATGTACAAAGGAAAAGTGCAATCATTAGTAAGTAGAGTTACTGGGTTTGCTGATATGATTCAGCTGACTCATTTAAAAATACAGCAAGTATTATCAAGAATGGTTCCTGATGGGGTTTATCTTGATGTTGATGGTTTATCGGAAGTTGATTTAGGTAATGGTACAAACTATAATCCTCAAGAAGCTCTTAATATGTATTTCCAAACAGGTAGTATTATAGGTAGATCGCTTACACAAGATGGTGACCCAAATAGAGGTAAAGTTCCTATCCAAGAGCTGCAATCATCTAACGGTCAAGCTAAACTGAGTGCTTTGATAAGTACGTATCAGTATTACCTGCAAATGATTCGAGATGTTACCGGGTTAAACGAAGCAAGAGATGGAAGTACACCTGATAAAAATGCTTTAGTAGGTTTACAAAAGATAGCAGCTGCAAATTCAAACACAGCTACAAGACACATACTACAAGCTCAACTGTATTTAACATTATCCACTTGCGAAAACATTGCGCTACGATTAGCAGATGCATTAGCATATCCACTAACAGCACAATCATTAAAACAATCTATAAGTACATATAATGTAGGAACCTTAGATGAATTGTCTACCTTACAACTACATGACTTTGGTATATTTCTAGAGTTAGAGCCGGATGATGAGGAAAGAGCTAAAATGGAAAACAATATACAAACAGCATTGTCCGCGGGATTAATTGGATTAGATGATGCTATAGATATTAGAAACATAGCGAACATTAAGACAGCTAATGAATTTTTAAAAGTACGTCAACAACAAAAAGCTAAAAGAGAACAAGAAGCGCAGCAAGCAAATATACAAGCACAAGCACAAGCAAACTCTCAGTTAGCACAACAAACCGCTTTGGCTGAAACACAAAAACAACAAGTTTTAACAGAACAAAAGATACAGTTAGAGCAAGCTAAGATGCAATTTGATGTTCAAAAGCTACAACAAGAAGCTGCTATAAAGAAGCAATTAATGCAAACAGAGTTTGATTTCAACATGCAACTTGCTATGGCAAATTCACAACAACAAACATCGAAAGAAAATAACAAAGAAGATCGTAAAGATGATAGGGCTAAGATAGTAGCTTCACAACAGAGTGAACTAATTAATCAAAGACAAAACAATTCGCCTCCAAAAAACTTTGAGTCCTCAGGAATGGACGTATTAGGAGGATTTGGTTTAGAACAATTTGACCCTAAGTAAAGTAAATTTTTAACTATTTAATTATATTATATCATGTCAGAACCAGTAAAACAAGAAGGAGATTTTAAAATCAAAAAGAAAACTCCTAGAAAATTTTCAAATGAGCCAAGTGCTCCAGCAAAAATTGATTTAAGTCAACCAAAAGAAGCGGATGTTACCAAAGTGGTAATTGATCAAGCAGAAGAAAAAGAAGTTGTTGCAGAACAACCAACTATTGTGGCAGAGGAGCAAGTGCAAGTGCAAGAATCAGAGCAAGAGCAAGAGCAAGAGCAACCGGTTGTATTGCAGGAAATAACAGAAGAAGAAGTTCAGCAAGAAACTAAAAAAGTAGAAGCTGAAATAAAAGAAGCAGTAAGAGACGAAAGAGTATCTGGAAAACCGTTACCGGAAAACATAGAGAAATTAGTTACTTTTATGGAAGATACCGGTGGAACTGTACAAGATTTTGTACGTTTAAATGCGGATTATACTAATATAAGTGAAACTGCTTTATTAAAAGAATACTATTCAAAAACAAAACCTTATTTAGAAGGTGATGATGTGAATATTTTATTAGAAGACTTTTCATATGATGAAGAGTTAGATGATGAAAAAGATATACGCAAGAGAAAAATTGCGTTTAAAGAAGAGGTTGGAAAAGCCAAACACTATTTAGAAGGACTTAAGAGTAAATATTACGACGAGATCAAGTTGAGACCGGGCGTTACTCAAGAGCAGCAAAAAGCAGTTGATTTTTTCAATCGATACAAAGAGGAAGAGCAAGTAAATGCGCAGTCAAGAGATGCCTTTGTTCATGGTACTAATGATTACTTTTCTAGTGATTTTAAAGGTTTTAATTTCAACGTAGGAGAAAAGAAGTTTAGGTATTCTGTAAAAGACACCGACAATGTAAAAGCAAATCAATCTGATCTAAAGTCCGTAGTTGGAAAGTTTCTAAACGAAAAAGGACAAGTTAAGAATTATGCTGATTATCATAAAGCCATTTATGCTGCAAGAAATGCCGACACTTTAGCTCAGCACTTTTACGAACAAGGAAAAGCTGATGCCGTTAGAGACATAACAGCTAAGTCAAATAACATTCAAACAGATGTTAGACAATCAGTCCCTGGTAGCGTATTTGTGAATGGATTAAAAGTGAAATCAATCAGCGGAGCGGACTCTTCAAAACTAAAAATTAAACAACGAAAATTTAAAAATTAAAAATTATGGCTTTAACACCACAATTCGGTTCAATCAAACCGAGTCAAAAACAACAAGCTTTAGATTCCAACTATCTAAACTTTACAGACGGAACCACTACGGCTTTCGCAGAACAATACTTACCAGAAGTATATGAGCAAGAAATTGAAAGATACGGTAACCGTACTTTATCTGGATTCTTACGTATGGTTGGCGCTGAAATGCCAATGACTTCTGATCAAGTAATTTGGTCTGAGCAAAATAGATTACACGTATCTTATACTGGAGTAGTTAATGCTGTCGTAGGAAACGTAAGTACTTTAACTATACCTTTAGATTTAACACCTGCTGATCCTAAAGATTATGTAGCAAATGTTATTTCTAAAAACCAAACTATTGTAATAATTGATCCAGCTACTAACGCTGAATTAAAAGCATTAGTATTATCTTCTGATGTTACAACTGGAGATCTTGAAGTAGCACCTTATACTGCTGCTGATACAAGTGGACTGGGAGCTACAGGGCTTAAGATATTTGTTTATGGTTCTGAATATGCAAAAGGTTCTACCTTAGCAGCTGACGATTACCAAAGCATCACTCCATCTTTTACACAATTCTCTAACTCCCCAATCATTATCCGAAACAAATACGTTGTATCTGGATCTGATACTGCACAAATTGGATGGGTAGAAGTTGCAACTGAAGACGGAACATCTGGATACTTATGGTATTTAAAAGCTGAATCTGAAACTCGTTTACGTTTTGAAGATTACTTAGAAATGTCAATGGTAGAAGGTGAGCTTGCTGCTGCAGGATCTAAAGCATTAGCTAGTGGTAAAAAAGGAACACAAGGTTTCTTTGCTGCTATTAATGACAGAGGAAATGTAAACAGTGGCTTTGATGCTACAACTGGATTAGGACAGTTTGATGAAATCCTACAAAACTTAGACACACAAGGTGCGATTGAAGAAAACATGTTATTCTTAAACCGAATTTCTAATTTGGCTTTTGACGATATGCTTTCTGGTGTTGGTTCTCCAACAGGCGCTGGAGCTGTTTATGGTGGTGGTAGTTCTTTTGGGGTATTTGAAAACTCTGAAGAAATGGCACTTAACTTAGGTTTCTCAGGTTTCCGTAGAGGATCTTACGATTTCTATAAGACTGACTGGAAATACTTAAATGATGCTTCAACAAGAGGTGCAGCTGATCCATTGACTAGCTCACAAGTTGGAGATATCCAAGGTGTATTAGTTCCTGCTGGAACATCTACTGTATACGATCAAGTATTAGGTACAAACATCAGACGTCCATTCTTACACGTTCGTTATAGAGCTTCACAAGCTGACGACAGACGTATGAAGAACTGGGTTACTGGATCTGTTGGTGCAGCTACTTCTGATCTTGATGCAATGGAGGTACACTTCCTTTCTGAAAGATGTCTTTGTGTACAAGGAGCAAACAATTTCGTATTGTTCACTGTATAGACAAGAGTAAATTAATGTAATTTTTACCCTCGTTGTACTGACGGGGGTAACTATTACTCTTATAAATTATTAAATTATATCATATTATGGCTACTAAAAAAGCTCCAGCAAAAAAAGTTGAGGTTGCTCCTCAGCCAACTGTTGCAAAATCTGCACCAGTTCAACCCACAAAACCAACGTGGGAAATTAAAGATAGAAATTATTATCTATTGCACTCAAAGTCACCGCTAACTTATACAATCCAATCTAGGCATTCAAGAAGATTTCCTTTATTGTGGTTTGATGATGTTAAAATGGAACAAAGAGAATTAAGATATGCAACTAATCAAAACTCACCGTTTAGAGATGAACAAAAAGGTGATGCAACATTAGGGCACATCATATTTAAAAATGGGACTTTATTCGTTCCTAAGGAAAGTCAATCCTTACAAAAGATTTTGTCATTATATCATCCAGGCGTAGGTAAAAAATACGCAGAGTTTGATCACGTAGCAGATGCTATTGATGAGTTAGACTTTTTAGACTACCAGATTGATGCTTTAAATGCAGCAAGAGAGATGGATGTTGACATGGGCGAAGCAATAATGCGAACAGAACTTGGTTCTAAGGTCACTTCAATGACTTCTAAGGAGCTTAAAAGGGATTTGCTATTGTTTGCTAAAAGAAACCCCGGGCTGTTCTTAGAACTAGCCAATGATGATAACGTTCAGTTGAGAAATGTAGCTATTGTAGCTAGAGAACAAGGTGTAATTGCTTTATCCTCAGATCAACGAACATTTACCTGGGCTACAAATGGAGCTAAACTAATGACTGTTCCTTTTGACGAAAACCCTTACTCAGCGATGGCCGCTTACTTCAAAACCGACGAAGGTGTTGATGTTTTCAAGTCAATAGAGAAAAAGCTGAAATAAACATGTAATACTATATAGTAGATAGGCCGCTTTAAAGGTGGCCTAACTACTATAATTAATAAAATATTAAAATGGCTATAAACGTAAATACAGTGTATCAAACCGTTTTATCTATACTAAATAAAGAGCAGAGAGGTTATTTAACTCCTGACGAGTATAATAAGATAGGAGCTCAAGCTCAGTTAGAAATATTTGAGGGTTACTTTCCTAGCGGAGATCAATTCAATAGAAAGAATCAAAACAATTCTCAAAATGACACTGAATGGTTTAACATTTACGATAATGTGGTCACAAACTTAGAACCATTTATATACAGGGACGCTACCTGGCAAAACGCATCTTCTTTTGCTCCTTACTGGACTCTTACTCCCGCAGTTACACTCGCTTTGGATGGTAGGGTAGTTAAGCAAGTAGGAAATGTTGAGGTTCAATATAATACAGCTAGTAGTAATAATTCTTCAAATGGATTAATTCAAACTTCAATTTGTGAAAGAATTTCTAAAAAAGAATATAATTTAATAACAAGGTCTAGATTAACTGCACCGTCGGTTAATGACCCTGTATATTACGTTAATAATTTTAACTTATCAGCTCCTAATTTAAGGATATATCCTAATCCAACACCTTCATCAATAAGTATTGCTAATGGTTTGGTTACTTCTGAGTTAATAGTGCAACCATTAAATCCTCAATGGAATTACACTATAGATCCGACGGTTGGAGCATACATATATGACGATGTTAATAGCATCAATTTTGAATTGAATCCTTCAGAGCAAACTGATTTAGTATTAAGAATACTATTGTACGCAGGAGTGGTAATAAGAGACCCTCAAATAATACAAGCGGCTGCTACGGAAATTCAAAAAGAGGAAATACAAGAAAAATCATAATAAATGGGCTTAATAACAGAAAATAATTCTCAATATTACGCAGGTTCTCAGCATGTGGTTGGCAATGGCGTATCAACTATTAGTAGCGCGAATTTTACATTTGACACACCTTTAAGCTTAGGTTCAGCAGGTGCGTGGTTGAATACAGATCCTTACTACCCATTAAATAACTTTAAAATATATGTTAGTACCGACGGCGGCACAACGTTTGTTGAATGGCTAACTGAATATGAGTTAAAAACATCTTCAACTTCAGAAGGAAATATAACATCTGTTGTTACATTCATAGGCACATTACCTTCACCAACTAGTATAGTAGTAGTGCAGTTAAAATCACTAACTGGTGGTCAATATGGAAATAGAGATGCTTTTGGCGATACTGTAGAAGAAAACTACGGTAGTTATTCATATCTTACTTTAAATGAAGCCGTAGAAAATTATATGGTAGGCTTTGTTGGAGATGGAAAAATAATACAAACCGCTAAAAAGTATGATATAAATTTTCATGCTAAAAGAGGGCTTCAAGAATTTAGCTATGACTTACTAAAAAGTATAAAATCTCAAGAGCTAACAATCCCAAACAACCTATCAATACCTATACCTCAAGACTACGTAAACTACGTAAAGTTCTCGTGGGTAGATGGGCTAGGTGTAAAACACATTATATACCCGACCACGTTAACAAGTAATCCCGACACTATACCTCAACAAGATGTATATGGTACACCTATGCAAGACGCTTTTGGTAATAACTTGCAAACAACTTCTATCACTGAACAAAGATGGGATAGCAATGATACCAGAAGAATAACAGGTGGATATGACCAAAATTTTGTAGATGCGGATGCGGATCAACATAATTTTAATAGAATAGGTGTAGGCCAACGGTATGGCTCAAATCCTCTTACTAGTCAAACAAATGGTTGGTTTACTATAAATGAAAGAACAAATCAGATTGCGTTTTCTAGTAACTTGATTAATAAGGTTATAATATTTGAATACGTTTCAGACGGATTAGCATATGACGCTGATTCCAGGGTTCCTAAAATGGCTGAAGATGCTTTGTATGCTTATATAAGTCATGCTATTGTTGCCACTAGAGCTAATCAACCAGAATATTTGGTTCAAAGATTAAAGAAAGAGAAAAGCGCTAAAATGCGTAATGCAAAAATAAGGTTATCTAATATTAAGCTAGAAGAGATTACTCAAGTTATGAGGGGCAAATCTAAATGGATTAAACACTAAAATTAAATGGCAGAAGCTAAAAATACTTTTCTTAAGTCTAAAATGAATAAAGACCTAGATGATAGATTACTACCATCTGGAGAATATAGAAATGCTAGGAATGTAGCAGTAAGTAAATCTGAAGGGCAAGACGTAGGAGCATTGGAGAACGTTTTAGGTAATACTAAGATAGCTAATATATTACCGGACTTTGAGATAGAAGTGTTAAGCAGTTCATCCGGGGTAGGCGATGACATAATTATTAGTAGTTTTTCATCAGCTGCTTCTTTTAATAATAATGACCGAAGGATTCACATCAATTATGAGGTAATAGTACAAGGTTTTGTAGTAGGATTTGTTTCGGCTTATTCAAACAGTACTGCAGGTATGACAATAACGGTTCCTGGCGGTAGTGGAATGTTCCCCCCTGGATATTTTTTTAAAATAAGACCTAATTTAGAAATAATAGGTACCTTACCTATAGTTTCTACAGATAAAATATACTTATTTGCAACAAACTATACAGATACATCAGCTAGTGGGCTAGCTAATTTTAGCTCAGATACTGGCTTGAGTATAGTAAAAACTAACCCAGGCAATAGTGCAATATTAGAGTATAACTTAAATACTCCTAGCCAAGCGCCTATGGTCCTAGTTGAAGGATCATGGTTAAACTTTTCTAAAACTTTTCCCATAATAAATTCTAATTTATTAGAGACATTACTTTTTTGGACAGATGATAGAAATCAACCTAGAAAAATAAATGTAAATACAGCTTTAAACGCTTCTTTTACAAGCGAGCAACAATATGCAGATGGAAATTGGGGATACTATAAGAACGAAGATCATGTTAGTGTAGCCAAATATGCCCCTATAACTCCAATACAATTGTGGAAATTATATGAAAACGGTGGAAGCCCTACATATGAAACAACAATGAAGGATGTTGTGAGTGAAAAGTTACCAGATGGTACTACAGCTAATCCTGATTATGATGCCACTTATGGAGGAGACCCTGATTTTCTTGAAGATAAATTTGTTAAGTTTAGTTATAGGTTAAAGTTTGATGACGGAGAATATTCTTTAATGGCTCCTTTTACACAAGCTGCTTATATACCTAAACAAGACGGATTTTTTCTTACAGATGATGAGGATGATACTTTTAGATCAACCGTGGTGGGTTTCATGGAAAACAAAGTTAACAATATTTCCTTAAGAATACCTATGCCCTATGTTATTAATGGTACCGGGGAAAATCCAGAAGAAGCTAATTTGATGCAGTGTGATCAAATTTCCGAGTTAATGAAGATTACTGAGGTTGAAATTTTATATAAAGAATCAGATGCATTAGCAGTACAAGTTTTAGATAGACTGCCTTTAAGTACAGTAGAAACAGGGGGTACATCTAAGTTTTATGAATATGATTACCAAGCAAGAAAGCCTTATAGAACTTTACCCTCCGCAGCACTAGTAAGGGTGTTTGATAAAATACCGCCAAGAGCTAAAACTCAAGAGGTGATAAGTAATAGGGTTGTTTATGGTAATTATGTAAACAAACTTACTCCACCTGAAACATTAAATTACAATGTAGCCTTAAGTGATAAATACCCTTTGTTTGATTTGTTTGGTGAACCGAATCCTGAACAGGGGCGTACCTCTGTTGTAGAATATCCTCAGCATACAGTAAAAAATAATCGTAACTACCAGGTAGCTATAGTGCTTTCAGATAGATATGGTAGATCTTCCACTCCAATATTATCTGAGGTGACCGATTCTGTTTCATCGCAGGGTATAAACTACGGAGGATCCACATTTTACGCTCCCTACAGATATTCAGCAGCTGGACCAGGTGTTAATGAATCCACGGTTTTAAACTGGGCAGGAGACTCTATAAAAGTGTTGTTCAACGACGTAATAACATCGACAAAAAATGATTTACTAAGCAACAGTACAGGTACAGGAACGCCGGGTATTCATTCTTATAATACAAGTATAAGTTCACTAATGGTTCCAGGAGGTTGGTTTAGCTATAAAGTAGTGGTTAGACAAGTGGAGCAAGAATACTATAACATTTATTTACCCGGTATAATAAACGGATACCCTGGGCACACAGAATATTTTGGAGAAGAAGAGGGAGTTACCGCTTTTACAACATTATACAGTGACAACATAAACAAGCTGCCTAGAGATTTATCCGAGGTTGGACCAGAGCAAAGACAATATAGAAGCAGTACACGATTATATGGTAGAGTAACAAACGTTGATTTTGCCACAGCCCCTTTTAATACCCAATATTATCCAGGAAGAGAAGCGCACGATCCCGATGCTATTGGTGTTGAATCTGAATTAGCTGGTGGTGGTGGTAATAATGCTCATCCTAGTATATACCAAGCAGACACAGACCCTTATTTAGTTAGACTATCTACAGATAGTGCTATTGGTCAAGAAGACACACAAAGTGGTGATCTTGATTTTCCTGTTTTAGCTGTTTACGAAACGGAGCCTGTAGTATCAAGAATAGATATATTTTGGGAAACATCAACCAGTGGTTGGTTAGGCAGGTTAAACGAGCTAATACTAACCTCTACGGAAGCACCAATAGGTATTTCAGCTACAAACTTTTTATTAAAAGAGGATCAAGAGCAATCCGGAGCAGGAACAGTTACAGGAGCAACAAATTCTCCTTACGTTACAGATTTATTTCAACCTATTAATCAAGCGCAACTAGCAGTGGATGATGGTATTCTTACCGACTTTCAAGTAATAAGTGCTTCAGGAGTAAATAGAACGGCAGATTTTGCAATAGAATCAGGCCCAGGAAACGTAGGTGATCCTGGATATGGGTTTAGAATAAAAATTGCAAATGATTTTTATTATGGATCCACAGCTACCACGGATGAAACATATACTTTTTCATTTAATGTAGCTACATCATCATTTCCAGACGACAAGACACTTGTTGATTTTACAGAGTCACTTCAAAACGTAGCGCCTACAATAGATGCTTGTCCAGGTATTGTAGCCTTGCTACCTCAAGATACAGCTATATACAGTTTTACCGCAGTAAATGGAAGCGCAAGTGCAACACAAGACACTAATGAGCTTTTATTTTATTTCGAAACTGCCCCAGGAGTTGTAGCCAATACAATAACTATAGCGGGAGTTGTATTTGAATGCACTTTAAACGGGGTTGTTACAGTTCAATCTGGAATTCCTTCAGGTAGTTATTCTTTAACAGTTATAGTATATGACGCAGCTGCAGGAACTGGGACACTAACAGACAAATGTTTATTTCCAGTCAATTTTGGATTTGTAGAAGTACCCAGTGGATTTACTCAAGATTTTAACGGAAACTTTGAGGGTGATAAAGTTTATTTTTCTTGGAAAGAAGATAATGCAGTTTTATCATTTGGAGGTCTTACAAATGGAACAGGTGATGACTATGTCACAGCTACAGGTTTAGCAACCACAGGCGGTTCGGGCTCTGGGTTAACTGTAGACATTGTAGCAAGTCCTCCAATTAATGGAGCTAAAATTATAGAGGCTATTGTAAATAATCCAGGATCAGGTTATCAACCTCAAGATTCAGTTATAGTACAACAAGCAGGTAGCCAAAATAATGGGGTCATAAACTGTGATTTTGATAGCTATACACCAGGATGTGTAGAAGGAAATTACATAACATATAGAACAAAAGCTTACAATTACGATACAGCGTGTGGGGGTACTGCGCCTAGATTTATAAAGCTAAACGACAACGAGCAGTTTGTAGTAGTTTTTGATATGTTTGCATCCTCACTTGGTGGAAATGACCAAGCGTGGTATGGGCCTAAAATGAACTATAGAGCAACAAGCAGTGATCCTTGGGTCCAAGCTCAAGACGCTAATGGAAATCAAGGGTTGTTCAGAGGAACCTGGGCTGGCAATGCCGGTCAAGGTCAAGGCTTAACTTCTAATACTGAAGATCAAATGACCTTTCAACCAGGGCTGACCTTGAATATAGGATTTCAAAATCAAGCACTGTGTACGCGGTATTTAATGTTTAATACGCCTGGAGAATACGAATTGGTTCCATATAATAATAATGGAGCATTTATTACTGGCACCAGTACTTGTGCTAATCCAAATTTGAATTTTGATTGGGGATTTTATAGTCAAGACGGAAGTTACGATTTACCAACTTGTGATGGAGGAACTCCAGGCACGTCATTTGAGTATAACATAGCTACATCGACAAGTGCTTCAAACGCATGTGCTGTCCCTAGTAGTTTTGGAACTAAATTGTGGGCTCAATCTTATTTATCTAAGTATGTTGTTGAGTTTTATACGGACAAAGAACTACTAACTCCCTGGACACCTACAGCTGGGTGGTTTACTTATAATCAAACAGGAAGAGTATTCAGGGGAGGTGTAATAGAAACAGGTCAATTTAAAAATCCTAATGAGAGAGGAAATGGAGCTTACAAGGCTTATTTTAATTCAGATGGAACTAAGAGTGGTAGTGGGTGTGTATCTTGCACTATAAATAATGGAACATAGTAATTAACCGCATAAACAAGTAATTATAATGGCATACGCTATAGAAGTTAAATATTTCAATTCCTTCTTGTTAAAGAAAGTAGTAGATGATTCAAATCTACCTGTATGGCCTAGCTTAATAACAGCTACCACGGAGAACAATACCAGGTGGCCTACATTTTCACAACAAGCTGAAGATTCCGTCCCTAATGATTGGGTCATTGAAGAGGCTAGACTGCGAGGTGGATATAACAATGTTGAAGTTGGGTATGGTGTTAAAGCATATGCTGTTGAACCAAACCCTAATGGATCTTTGCTTTTAAACGGGTTAATATATTCAGGTATATTCAACTCTAGAACAGGTATTAATCAAACAAATGTTTTTTCAGTTGGCGAAGAGATTACTAAGTCTGCTGATCCAGCTAATGGCTCTATACAAAAGCTTTACGCGGAGGATACAAATTTAATTATATTCCAAGAAAATAAAGTGAGTAGGGCGTTAATAGATAAGGATGCTATATATTCCGCTGAAGGAGGAGGAGCTGTAACTAATGTCAACACAACAATAGGAACAATACAACCTTATCAAGGTGAGTATGGAATAAGTAAAAACCCTGAAAGCTTTGCTGTATATGGGTATCAAAAATATTTTACAGATAAAAATAGAAATGCAGTAATGAGATTATCTATGAACGGTCTTGAAGAGATATCAAGGTTTGGGATGATTGATTACTTTAGAGATAACTTAACAAATTTAGGAGATGGAAAGGCTGTAGGAGCTTATGATGTATACTCCAAACAATACGTTTTATCTTTGCAAGGAGCCGGGTTAAGTAATGTCAATGCCACTTTAACTTTTGATGAATCTGTTAAAGGTTGGGTTAGTTTTATGGATTACATTCCTAGTTTTATGTTTAGTCTTAAAAACAAGTTTTATAGCACAACAGGTGGAGATATTTACGAGCAATTTTCAAATATTGTAGATAGAAACTCATTTTATGGAACTACTTATAATAGTTCTGTTACGCTTGTTCATAACCCAAAGCCAAGCATGTCTAAGGTGTTTAAAACAATAAATTATGAAGGCAGTGATGGGTGGACCGTAACGTCTCAAATAACATCTGAAAGTGATATAGGAAATCCTATATTAAGTTTTTTACAGGGAACATACGATTCTAGTGTGCCTCCAAGAACAGGAACCGCGGCCTCAGGACCAGGGTCTGTAGCTCCTAGAAGGTATGCAGGTTTTGCAAAAAAAGAAGGTAAATATCACGGTAAAATTGTTAATGGAACTGGCGTAAAATCAAGAGAAATTATATTTGGAAACGATATGACTGGTATAAAAGGCTATTTCTCCACAGTGACAATAACTACTGACAAAGTAACAAACCCAGGTGGAGCAAAAGAATTGTTTGCAGTTTCTACAAATTATGTGGAATCCGCTTATTAAATTAAATCAAATTAAATGGAATTAAAAGCAAGAATATTACAAGACGAAGATTGGGATACATTATGTAGTTGGTGGGATAGCTGGCCAAAATGGGTTAATCCACCTAAGTCGTTTTTACCGGACAATGGAAAAGGCGGCTTAATGATAGAAAAAAACGGTAAACCAATTGTAGCTGGGTTTTTGTATTTAACTAACTCAGACGCTGTCTTATTAGAATGGATAGTATCAGATCCAGAATATAGAGATAAAGATCGTAAACAAGCTTTAGAATTGCTTATAACAAGTGCAGAAGATGCGTGCAAAGCTTTAGGCAAAGTACATATGTTCAGCATAGGAAGAAATAAACATTTAATAGAAACGCATAAAAAATTAGGTTGGACCGCTGATCCGGATCCATCTTATGAACTTATTAAAAACATATAAATTATGGCAGTAGTAACAGCAATTGCAGGCGCAGCTATAGCAGTAGGAGGAGCTGTAGCAGGTTCAATTTCCGCAGGTAAAGAAGCTAAAAGAGCTGGTAGAAGAGCCGCTAGCGCAAGAGCCCGTATGGATTACATTGAAGATAATAGACAAGAGGTAATAAACCCTTATGATCAGATGTCCTCAGTTGCTGATATGGCTACGGATTTACAGAATACATTATCCAACCCATTTGCTAACCTAAGTGTTGCGACAGGGGCAGCGGAAATGCAAGCTGAACAAGCTGATATTGCATTAGCAAATACTCTAGATACACTGTTAGCAACAGGTGCAGGCGCAGGTGGAGCAACAGCTTTAGCTCAAGCAGCTTTACAAAGTAAAAAAGGTATATCCGCAAGTATAGAAGGCCAAGAAGCTACTAATGAAAAAATGAAAGCTCAAGGCGAGCAAGATGCTCAAAAAGCAAGATATGCTGAAGCGGTTCGTATGCAAAATACAGAAATGCAAGATGAAATAAGATTACAAGGGGCTCAAGCTCAAGGTAGAGCTTATGAATTTGAAAGTGAGGAGCAAAGAGATGAAAATGAATTAGCTAGATTAGCTGGACAGCAACAACAAGCAAATGCCGCAAGGTCATCTGCTAAAGCAGGTCAAGCTGGTGCGTGGGGAGGATTAGCTAGTGCGGGAGGAAGCATAATGAGCGCCGGTATAGGATCAATGAAATAAAAATAATTTAAAAACAAAGTAGAATGTCAAATACAATAAATTGGAACCCGCCTACTATTAAGGCAGCCAGAATAACAGGTAAAGGTGGTAGTGTCAATACTTCTACGCCTAACTGGAATGCCGTTGGTCAATCTATAGCTAATGTAGGTCAATCTATAGCCGCTGGTTTAAATTTACGTACACAGAATATAAAATACGAAAAGCAAAGACAATTAGAATTGTTGAAAACAAGAAACAACATAGCTACTACTCAATATGATAAAGTTGCTCAGCTTCAAACAACAAATAATAATGAATTTGAAATAAGTAAAAATAATCTATTTCATAGTCAAATGGACAAGTATGTTAAGATAAGAACAGCTATGGATGATCCTAACAGTGGTATAGATATGGCTATGGCTCAACAAGCTTTATCGGAAATAAACGCTGGTGTTTCTAAATATGCTAAGCAAGCACCTGTAGTTTTAGCAGCGGCTGCGACACTGAAAGAAGCCTTAAATAAACCGTTTGGTACCGCTGGTGCAGTAGCTGGGGGTGTACCCACTGCTCAACAAAACCTTTTATTAAAACTAATTGAAGGGGGAGATGTATCTATAGCAGATCAAAATGGTGATTTTATTATTTACGACAAAGATAAAAAAGGAAATGTGCTAAATGTGTTTAACATTGATCAGTACATGCAAGCTACCAACGGAGGTAAAGATCCAGAAGATTATTTTAGAACTATAATAGATACAAAAGAAGAGCAAAAAGATGCTTCTGAGGCCATAGTAGGAACTGTTCAGAAGCCTAGTCAAACGTATTATGACTATGAAACCAAAACATCTAAAGATGGACAGTCTAGCATTGTCAATTTAGAATGGAAAACGAATGACAAAGGGCAGCTTATAGGAAGAGAGGCTGCTATATTGAATATTTCTAAGAGTGGCTTTAACTACCTTGTAGACGATGTAAAAGAAACCACAGCTATGTCTGATTTGTGGAATGATGTTATTGGTCAAGATCCTTCTGGTATAACTGGTCAAGACACTCCTTGGGATCCAAAAGATAAAACAAAGAAAAAATATACAGTTAAAGGGTATATAGATGCTGACTCAGGACAATTTGTTTTTGATCCAGAAGGTGATTCATCTCAAATATACAAAGATTCTTTTGGTAAAGAACTAGAATTAACTCAATCAGAATTTGCTAAAAGATGGATGGCCGAGAGTGCTGTATTTAAAAACGCTCCAAAACCCGCTATTGTAAGTAGATCTAAAAAAGCAGAAGGCGATAAAGGATATTCATATGATATGTATGAAGGCTATGTAAATAATCAAAAGAAAATAGCTGCTGCTCTTAAAGCAGATCCTAAATCTGACTTAACAGATTTTGATGGGCAGATACTTTCAGCTGGGTCAACCGGAGCTTACAAATTACGCGTTTCGGGGCCAACGGAAGCTAACCCGAAAACTCCTATTACTGCTTCATGGGAGCATGTGGTACTAGTAGATGCCTATGCACAAGATGGCAAAAGCAAAATTAAAATGTGGAAACGTGTTGATGGCGAGAAGACTATACCAGCTCAAGGAAGTTGGTCTGAAATGAAAGCGCGTACAAAACAATATAGAACAAAGAACTAACTAATCATATAAAATATGCCTATTTACAAAAACGAGTCAGGTGAAACTATGACGCAAGAGCTGTTGCAGGAAGCTGCAGAAATGAGCGGAATGACTATTGACCAATACGCAAGCTCTCTTGGATACAAATTAGTAGACGAAGAAGAAGAAACTGTTATAGACCCGGGAAAAGAAATGGGCGCTGCAACTCAGGGTGCAAGTGTGGGGCCTCTAAGACCAGAGTACCAGGACCAGGAACAAGCTTTGCCATTAAACGGTACGGGTTGGAACTTGGAAAATATTTTATCGGATTCACAAAATCCAGTTAGTGCAGAATTAGATACTCCAACAGGTAAAACAGACGAAAAAGGTGGATGGTTAACAATGGATAGCAAGCTGGAAACAGCAAGAGCTGCATTAAATGCTATTAAAATTTCATCTGAACAAGTAGGTGAAATTGAAGCGCAAGCAGATAAACCTATTGAGATTGTAGAAAGAGAATTGGAATACAATTATAAATTAGATAAAATGCTGCCTACGGGTCCTATCATTAACACCACTTATGAAGATGCCTATAAGGATTACATACAACAGGCTAAGGTAAGTTTAGCGCAATCGTCCAATAATGAGTATGATGTATATAATGTACCTGAAGACCAATGGAGAGAAAAAGCTAGAGGTATGTACATTGACGAGAAAAAAGCAACTGAGATGCGTCGTCAGTCTGAAGAGGTATTAGAACAATACGAAAAAGATGTTTTTGGCAGTTGGTTTAGCTTTGCTAGAGGTAAAAAGCTTCTTAAAGGGGCCGCTGGAGTTCCGTCATACGTGCTTACAGATGAGGAAGCAGAGTATGTTGCAGGTCATGCTATATTAACCTCTGAGCTTAAAGAACAAGGCAAAGAAGCTAATGCTGAGTTTTCATCAACAGTAGACAAAATTACTACATACGCCAATATAATGCAAACTACTTCGGTAGAACTTAATGACTTGCAGTTTAAATTTAATAACGATCCCGGCTCTATAACAGAGATGGACAAATTAAGATATACAGAGTTAGCGAATACCCAAGCTACAGCTGGTCAAATATATGGTACTTTATTTAATAAATTAGGTGAATTAGAAGGTACTTCAGATAAGGTTAATATCCTAGCGGATATGACCAAGAGAACATATAATAATCTTGACGTTGCTACAAATAGAATAACAGGAGCAGTTGTAAGAACTATGGCTGGACTGGGTAGTGTTGCGCATGAGCTTAGTCCCCAACAATTAATTAAAAGAACTACTGGATACGACGTAAACGAAGAAGGTGGGTATTTACCAATGTTCTTAGCAGGTGTTGCTCCTGCTGGCTCTGACACTTTTAAAGAAGGGGTTGACGCGTTATACAGGGGAGTTGAAGAAATAGAAAATGCTACAAAACAACGACAACAGCTAGGGGAAATACAAGGGATTGAAGATTTTGGTGAGTTTATGCTAGATCTTTTTAGCGAGCAGGCCGTAAACACAGCTATTACAGTTGGTACCGGCGGAGCTGGTCTTATTGCTGTATCTGCTGCTGCGGGTGGTAACAAGTTCAATGACATGGACTTAGAAATGGAACATGATCCAGATCTAAAAATCTCCGCATTCCAATTTTATGGTGCTGGAATTCTTTATGGTGCTGCTGAATATGTTACAGAAAAAGTTTCTCTTGGCCAAGCAAAAAGAGGTTTAGACTATTTAAAGTTTGGTAAAAACAACTTTAAGAAAGCTACGAAAGGAGCTAAGTCTTTTGATGTTGGCGAAGGTTTTACATTGGATACATTTTCAAAAAGAAAAGCTTTACTTGATTACGGTATAAACGTTAATAAAGAAGGTGGTGCTGAATTTGCGGCTCAACTTATAAACAATGGTGTTGATAAATTTTTATTAGATAAAGACATCGCTATTACAGACGGGCTTGGTGAAGCATACTTGACGGGGTCTATAATGTCTGGCCTTGGATTTCAAGCACCAGTATTAGCAGGTGATATATACAGAGCTTTTAACGGAAGTAGTGAAATAACAAAGTTAAACAATAGATCCCAAAGACTTGAAGCTATTAGAAAGCAGCGTGAAACTATAATAAAAAACATGCCTAAAAATGGGGATGCTAATGCTGAAAACACTTTAAACATACTAGCAGAAGAGGCTGATAAGTTAATAATTGAAAACTTAAAATCTAAAAAGATTAACGAGAATAGAATCAATGAGCTTAATAATAATGACAAAAGAACATTATTAGACATTGATGCTGAAACATACAAACTTAAACGTGGAATTGATAAGTTAAATGAGAATCCTAACTTAGCCATGGAACAAAAGAAAAAGCTTATTGCAGATCTTCAGACTAAGATTATGGTGGCTAACCAGGTTAAAAATGTTATAATAGCAAATTCAACCAACTCTAAAGCTGTAGAAAAACAAAATAGACAGCAAATGCAGTATGCTGCGGAAAAAGATTTAACCTTTAAAGCTATTAATGCCACTACTCAAGAGCAAGCATATGAAGAGGTAGCAGTAGAACTTGACAATAAAATTGCAGAGATAAAAGAATCAGGTGAATTATCTAAAGAGCAAAAAGATCAAATAGAAGGAATTAAAGCCGTTAAAGTAGCAGTAAAAGAAGCTACTGATAATGGTAAATCTGCAGGGATGATGTTTGGGGCAGAAGTTGGTATTCCTATAGCTATATCTGTAGGAGAAACTCTAGCAGCAGCAGGCTTAGGGGCTACTATTCTACACGAAACAGCGCATGCAACTTTATTTAAAAAGTTATTTGAAGGCAATGCGGATATTATAGGATTAGTGTCTAGCTTTGAATCCTACATGACCGCCAACTTCAAAGGAGCACAAGCTAAGTTTGATCGCATTGACGCAGAATATCCTTTAGGAGAAGGCCCAGGCAAATTCTCAGCCGCTGAAATAGCTGAAGAAAAACTTGCTACCATGTTAGAGTACACTTACAATGTAGACATGAGTAAAGATCGTACATTCTCTAAAAAAGTTGTAGATCAATTTAGAAAGGTTATACCAAAGTCAGAAGTAACAACCATAAAAAATGGACAAGACGTATTTAGAGCATTACAAAGTTTTGCTAGAGGATTTGATAAAGGAGAAATAACAGGTTTAGCAGATAAAGTACTTAAGGGTAATGTAAAAGCCGCTCAAACCGAAGCAAAGAAACAAGCTAAGCAATCAAAAGTTGCGCCTTCATTGACATCCGCAAAAGATAACTTAGGTAAAATTGAAGCTAAAGATTTAAAAGGTGTTGGAGCACAGACAGATATAGCTATGGAGCTTCCTGGTATGGCATTAGCTCAAGTGCTTGGTAGATTTAACTTATCTCCACAAGTAGCAGCTGACATGAGAGATGCTGTAGTTGAGAAAATATATTTAGCTCAAGAAACAACTAAATGGGATGGTAGAGGTCAGTTATATGGCTTTATAAACGGTCGTATAGCTCTTAGAATCAAAGATATTGTAAAAGAGGAATATAATAGACCTGCAGAAGAAAGATTATTTTTGTCATCAGTAGAGGGGCTTCAGGCTGAAGATCAGAAGGGTTTAGCTACACCTGATCCAACTCCAACTAAAACAGCTGAAAAACCTAAGTATAGAAAAATAAAAGACAGTAATGTTGTTTCTAATGAAACTATAGGAAAAATTAAAGCAAAAATAGTAAGCGCAGCTAGAGTATTAAAATCTAAACTAG